>Ga0209024_1000181_pt1 | contig 127955 bp, 111 predicted proteins | sample AutmiccommunBRH5_FD_187380 | JGI IMG/M metagenome (GOLD analysis project Ga0209024, IMG submission 187380) | Deep subsurface microbial communities from Mt. Terri, Switzerland - Autotrophic microbial communities BRH/5 (SPAdes) (version 2) | ecosystem: Environmental > Aquatic > Deep subsurface >...
GCGTTGGCGGTACCAGTTCGATACTCGAGCAGTACCAGTTCGGAGAGGATCGCGAGGTCAAGGGGAACGACCTTGGCAAGAACGAGTTCCTTGAACTGCTGGTTGCCCAGATGAACAACCAGAATCCGCTGGAACCCCAGGAAAACGGCGAGTTCATCGGTCAGCTGGCGCAGTTCAGCACCGTCGAGGGTGTCGAGAAACTGAATTCCAGCATGGAAACCATCCTTTCCGGCTATCAGTCTTCGCAGGCGCTCCAGGCATCGTCCCTGGTCGGGCGCAAGGTGATAGTGCCGGCCGACAAGGCCGTGGTCGATACCAGTGAAACCTTCAAGGCCAGCCTGGTGCTGCCGACCTCGAGCAGCAACGTGTTCGTGAATGTGTACGACAGTACCGGAGCCTCGGTTGGTCGCGTGAACATGGGCGCGCAAGAAGCCGGGAACATTTCCTTCATGTGGGATGGCAAGGATTCCAGCGGCAAGGTCTTGCCGCCCGGGACCTATCGATTCGAGGCGCAGGCTACGTATCAGGGCGAAACCAAGGGGTTGTATACCTTGCTGCCGGCTAACGTCGACAGCGTAACCCTCGGGCAGAACGGCGGGGAGCTGATGCTCAACCTTGCCGGTGTTGGCAGCATCGGGCTTTCTCAAGTCCAGGTCATCGGACAATAACCGCCGGCACTTCGGCAAAGGAGCGATTCAATGTCCTTCAATATCGGTCTTAGCGGCCTGCGTGCGGCGAGTAAAGACCTCAATGTCACTGGCAATAACATTGCCAACGCCGGCACCGTGGGATTCAAGCAATCGCGTGCAGAATTCTCCGATGTGTATGCGGCCTCCGTGCTCGGCACCGGGAAAAACCCGCAAGGCAGCGGTGTGCTGATGTCGAACATTTCTCAGCAGTTCAATCAGGGCAACATCAACTACACGCAGAATGCGTTGGACCTGGCGATCAATGGCAATGGCTTCTTCCAGGTCAGCAACAATGGCGCAGTCAGCTATACGCGTGCGGGTTACTTCGGTACCGACCGTGAGGGCTTTCTGGTCGATAACTTCGGCTACAAGCTGCAAGGCTTCCCGGTAGATGACAACGGCAATCTTCAGAATGGCGTCGTGGGTGACTTGCAGGTGCAGACGACCAATCAGGCGCCGAAGGCTACCAGCCAGATCGACACGGCCTTCAACCTGAACTCGACGCAGAAATCGCCGGCGACATGGCAGGCCGCTTACGACGCCGAGCTTGCGAATACAGGCGGTGATACGGTCGCGGCTTTGGCTGCTGCCGGCGCTACGTTTAATCCATCCGATCCCACTACCTACAACAGCTCCACGTCGCTGAACATTTACGACTCGCAGGGTAACGCGCATGTCATGACGCAGTATTTCGTCAAGACCAGCGCCAATACCTGGGACATGAAGGTGCTGGTTGACGGACGCAACCCGGCTGAGCCAGGACAGGAGCCGCCTCAGCCCTATGTCATGGGGCTGGCATTCGATTCGTCCGGTGCGCTGCAGAGCATCGATACCGGCGCGTCGCCGATGTTCAGCGTTTCGGCGGATAACAAGATCACCCTGAACAGTGCGACGGCGGCCGAGGCTGCCGCCGGAACCGGCAACGGCTGGATTCCTGCCATATCCGATGGCGGTACGCCTGCTACATGGGCGGCCAACGGTGCGCTGGCCAATCCTGACGGCATCGTTCTCGACTTTTCCAAGTCATCGCAGTTCGCCAGTGCCTTCGCGGTGAACAGTGTTGCTCAGGATGGTTACACCACCGGTGAGCTGGCAGGTCTGGAAATCGACGACACCGGTGTGATCTTCGCTCGCTACACCAATGGTCAGTCCAAGGTGCAGGGGCAAATCATCCTGTCGAACTTCGCCAATGTCCAAGGCCTTACCCCGGTGGGCAAGTCGCAGTGGGTGCAATCGTTCGAGTCAGGTGAGCCCGTGGTCGGTACGCCTGGCTCCGGTACGCTCGGTGCACTGCAGGCCGGTGCGCTGGAGGACTCCAACGTCGAACTGTCAGACCAACTGGTCAATCTGATCGTCGCCCAGCGCAACTATCAGGCGAACGCCAAGACCATCGAAACCGAAAGCGCTATCACGCAGACCATCATCAATCTGCGGTGATAGCCCGCGGCAAAGAACGGTTGCCGCTGACGGCATTATTCCGCCGCTCCTTTCGAAGAAGGCCCGTAAGGGCCTTCTTCGTTTCTGTAAAACCTATATAAATCAGCTTCTTAAGTGGCCCTTTCGGCGGTGGCACGCACCTTGCATTTTTCATCTGCAACAGAATCGCAAGTGTCAAACTCGCGTCTCGGAGATGTCGATGGACAAGATGCTCTACGTGGCCATGACCGGTGCCAGCCAGAATGCGCGGGCCCAGCAGGCCCATGCCAACAATCTGGCGAATATTTCTACCACCGGCTTTCGCCGGGATTTCGAGCAAGCCCGTTCGATGCAGGTCTTTGGCGACAGTCATCCTGCGCGGGTGTATGCGATGTCCGAGCGTCCGGGCACCGACTTCACGCCGGGCACCTTGCAGGAAACCGGCCGTGATCTTGATGTCGCCGTCGAAGGCGAGGGCTGGATTGCGGTGCAGGCGCCAGATGGCAGTGAGGCCTACGTCCGCACCGGCAGCCTGAATATTGACGTGCTTGGCATGTTGCGTACCGCAGACGGTATGCCAGTGCTGGGCAATGGCGGGCCGATCGCGATTCCGCCGGAAGAGAAGGTGGACGTCGGCAATGACGGCACCATCAGTATTCGCGCGCTGGGCGAGGACCCGAACGTTGTGGTCACCGTGGATCGCATCAAGCTGGTCAACCCTGATCCGCAGCAGCTGGAAAAGGGCACTGATGGCCTGATTCGGCTGAAGGATGGCCAGCCTATCGAGCCTGACGCGAACGTACGGGTCGTCTCGGGTTTTCTCGAGGCGAGCAATGTGAATGCGGTATCCGAAATGACTTCCATCCTGGCGCTGTCTCGCCAGTTCGAACTGCACGTAAAGATGATGCGCACCGCCGAAGATGACGCGGCTGCCATGGCGCGCGTACTGCAACTCAGCTAATAGCGTGGCGCCGGCGGCGCACGAGGAGAAAGCTCATGCTTCCAGCACTTTGGGTCAGCAAGACCGGACTGTCCGCCCAGGACATGAACCTGACGACCATTTCCAACAACCTGGCCAACGTTTCTACGACCGGCTTCAAGCGTGACCGCGCCGAGTTTCAGGACCTGCTCTATCAGATTCGCCGTCAGCCTGGCGGTCAGTCCAGCCAGGACAGCGAACTGCCCTCCGGCCTTCAGTTGGGTACCGGTGTGCGGGTGACCGGCACGCAGAAGATCTTCACCGCCGGTAGCCTGCAGACCACCGAGCAGCCGCTGGACATGGCGGTCAACGGTCGCGGTTTCTTCCAGGTACTGCTGCCCGATGGCACGGTTTCCTACACCCGTGACGGCAGCTTCCATCTGAGCTCCGATGGCCAATTGGTGACCTCCAACGGCTATGCGCTGGAGCCGGCCATCGTGGTACCGCCGGAGACCCAGACCTTCACCGTGGGCGAGGACGGCACTGTCTCGGTGACCACCGTGGGCAATCCGCAGCCGCAGATCATCGGCAACCTGCAGACGGCCGACTTCATCAACCCGGCAGGTCTGCAGGCGATGGGCAGCAACCTGTTCCTGGAGACCGCGGCAAGCGGCGCGCCTCAGGTCAGCACGCCAGGCCTGAATGGTCTGGGTACGGTGCTGCAGAACACCCTGGAAAATTCCAACGTCAGCGTCGTCGAGGAACTGGTGAACATGATCACCACCCAACGCGCCTACGAGATGAATTCCAAGGTCATATCCACCGCCGACCAGATGCTGTCATTCGTTACGCAGCAGCTCTGATCGCGCGTTCGCCGTTGTATACGGGCACGCACGCCTTGTGCTGCTCGCAGTAGTTTCGATGGCCTGTCATGGCTTGAGGTGTTTATGAGCCGTTTGCTGATCGTTGTGTCGATGTCGTCCGCCCTGGCGCTGGCCGGATGTGTTGCTCCTGCGCCGAAACCGAATGACCCGTACTATGCCCCGGTGCTGCCTCGCACGCCGCTGCCAGCGGCGCAGAACAACGGCGCGATCTATCAGGCAGGCTTCGAGACCAATCTCTACGATGACCGCAAGGCCCATCGGGTCGGCGACATCATCACCATCACGCTCAATGAGCGTACTCAGGCCAGCAAGAACGCCTCGTCGCAGCTTTCGAAGGACAGCAGCGCCAACATCGGGCTTGGCTCGCTGTTCGGCGGAGCCGTCTCGATGGCCAATCCGTTGACCGGCAACTCGATGAGCCTGGGCGCCGAGTACGACGCGTCACGAGATACTTCCGGTTCTGGACAGGCCGGACAGAGCAACAGCCTGTCCGGTTCGATCACCGTGACCGTCTCCGAAGTGCTGCCCAACGGCATCCTCGCCGTGCGCGGCGAGAAGTGGATGACGCTCAATACCGGCGACGAACTGGTGCGCATTGCGGGCCTGGTTCGCGCAGACGATATCTCTACCGACAACACGGTCCCGTCTACCCGTATTGCCGATGCACGCATTACCTATTCGGGCACCGGCGCCTTTGCCGATGCGAGCCAGCCTGGCTGGCTAGACCGATTCTTCATGAGCCCGATGTGGCCCTTCTGACCGGAGCTGATGTCATGTGGAAAAAACTGCTTCTGCTCGCGGGTTTGCTCACGCTCTGTGCTGGCGCACAGGCCGAGCGTCTGAAGGATGTCGCGACCATCCATGGTGTTCGTAGTAACCAGCTGATCGGCTACGGCCTGGTTGTCGGCTTGAACGGTAGCGGTGACCAGACCACCCAGACGCCGTTCACCGTGCAGACCTTCAACAACATGCTGGCCCAGTTCGGCATCAAGGTGCCGGCCGGTGGCAACATTCAGCTGAAGAACGTCGCGGCGGTGTCGATTCATGCCGAACTGCCACCGTTCGCCAAGCCGGGACAGACCATCGACATCACCGTCTCGTCTATCGGTAACGCCAAGAGCCTGCGTGGCGGCAGCCTGTTGATGGCGCCGCTGAAGGGTATCGACGGCAACGTCTACGCCATCGCCCAGGGCAACCTGGTGGTAGGAGGCTTCGATGCCGGTGGCGCCGATGGCTCGCGGATCACCGTCAATTCGCCGTCGGCTGGCCGGATTCCGGGTGGCGCGACGGTCGAACGTCCGGTGCCGAGCGGTTTCAATCAGGGCAATACACTGACGCTGAATCTCAACCGTCCGGACTTCACCACGGCCAAGAACATCGTCGACCAGATCAACGACCTGCTCGGCCCGGGTGTGGCACAGGCGCTCGACGGCGGCTCGATCAGCGTGACCGCGCCGCTGGATCCGAGTCAGCGCGTGGACTACCTGTCGATTCTGGAAAATCTCGAAGTAGAGGTTGGCCAGGCCGTGGCCAAGGTCATCATCAATTCGCGTACCGGGACGATCGTGATCGGCCAGAACGTGCGGGTGCAGCCTGCCGCCGTTACCCACGGCAGCCTGACCGTCACCATCAGCGAAGATCCACAGGTGAGCCAGCCGGAGCCCTTCTCGGATGGTCAGACCGTCGTCGTACCCAACAGCAAGGTAAAAGCCGATCAGGAAGCCAAGCCGATGTTCAAGTTCGGCCCGGGTACCACGCTAGATGAGATCGTCCGGGCGGTGAATCAGGTGGGCGCTGCGCCCAGCGACCTGATGGCCATTCTTGAAGCACTGAAGCAGGCTGGCGCTCTGCAAGCCGACCTGATCGTGATCTAAGGGCAGGGATATGGAAAATCGTCTCGGAAGCGGAGCGCGCGGCCTCGACAGCGGCAGCTACAACGACCTCAATCGCCTCAGCCAGCTCAAGGTTGGCAAGGATCGGGACGGTGAGGAGAACGTGCGCAAGGTTGCGCAGGAGTTCGAGTCGTTGTTCCTCAACGAAATGCTCAAGTCGATGCGTTCGGCAACCGAAGTGCTGGCCAAGGACAACCCGCTGAACAGTCAGGCCAGCAAGCAATACCAGGATATGTATGACCAGCAGCTGTCTGTCAGTCTTTCGAAGGAAGGCGGTGGCATCGGGCTGGCGGACGTACTGGTGCGCCAGTTGAGCAAGCAGACCGAAACCGCGACACGCGACAATCCGTTTGCCCAGGTTGCGCAGACCGAAGGGGCCGCATGGCCGAGCAAGCCGGCCGCTGCCGTCGAGTCCGCACGAGATGATTCCCGGTTGCTGAATCAGCGTCGTCTTGCGTTACCAGGCCGGGCGATCGAGCGGCAAGGGGCAGATGTATCGGCGACTGCGCAGAAACCTGCCGCAGAAGGTGTGCAGCCTCTGGTCGACCTCGATTGGAAACCCGCCACGGCGTTCGTGCCCCCCAAGGACAAGCCGTTGGTCGTCAACGGTGTCGAGAAAAGTGCGCCCAACGCGCCGAGCAAGACGCGGTTCAATTCGTCCGAGGAGTTCATCGCCACCATGCTGCCCATGGCAGAGAAGGCGGCCGAACGCCTGGGCATCGAGCCGCGTTTCCTGGTCGCACAAGCTGCGCTGGAGACCGGCTGGGGTAAATCCATGATCCGTCAGAAGGACGGCAGCAACAGCCACAACCTGTTCGGCATCAAGGCGACCGGGTGGAAAGGGGAGTCGGCTACCGTGATGACCACCGAGTACGTCAACGGTACGGCAACCCGCGAGAGAGCGGGCTTCCGCGCCTACGATTCGTTCGAGCAGAGCTTCGACGACTTCGTCAGCCTGCTGGAAAACAACGACCGTTATCGGACCGCCATTCAGGTGGCGAGCAATACCGGCGATTCGGAACGCTTCGTCAAGGAGCTGCAGAAAGCCGGCTACGCCACCGACCCACAATACGCGCGCAAGATCAGCCAGATCGCCCGCAAGATGCAGACCTACCAGACCGTTGCCGACGCGAATTCGGTGCCCGCCATGCGGACCAGAGGCTAAATCATGGCTGACCTATTGAGCATTGGCCTTTCCGGCCTGTCTGCCAGCAAAACCCAACTTTCCATCACCGGACACAACATCACGAACGTCAACACGCCTGGCTATAGCCGCCAGGATGCGAGCCAGGCGACACGCTCGCCGCAGTTCAGCGGTGCCGGTTACATTGGATCGGGTACCTCGCTGGTAGACGTGCGTCGCTCCTACAGCGAATTTCTCACCAGCCAGCTGCGTAGCAGTACATCGCTGAACAGTGATGTCGAGGCTTACAAAAGCCAGATCGATCAGCTCGATTCATTGCTGGCTGGCACCACCACCGGTATCACGCCTTCGCTGCAAAAGTTCTTCTCGGCCTTGCAGACAGCTGCCGAGGACCCGGCGAATATCCCGGCGCGTCAGCTGGTGCTGGCGGAGGCTGAGGGATTGGCGCGGCGTTTCAATACCGTATACGACCGACTTTCCGAGCAGAACAGTTTCACCAACAAGCAGATGTCCGCTGTCACCGATCAGGTGAATCGTCTGGCAGGCAGCATCGGTAGCCTCAATGAGGCTATTGCCATCGCCGCGGCCAACGGCAAGCAGCCGAACGATCTGCTCGACGCCCGTGACGAGGCTGTTCGGCAATTATCGGGCTACATCGGCGTGACGGTTGTTCCTCAGGATGACAGTAGCTTCAACGTATTCATCGGCAGCGGCCAGCCGCTGGTCGTGGGCAGTACGGTAGCCAAGCTGGAGGTCGTGCCAGGGCAGGGCGACCCGAACCGTCATGAAGTGCAGTTCATCAGTGGTGGCTCGCGGCAGGGCATCACCTCGCAGATTACCGGCGGCGAACTCGGCGGGCTGATTCGCTATCGCGAGGAAGTGCTGGATTCGACCATGAACTCCCTGGGGCGCCTTTCGCTGGCCGTCAGTGATCAGGTCAATACTCAGCTGCGGCAGGGGCTGGATCTGAAAGGTGACGTGGGGGAGGCACTGTTTGGCAATTACAACGAGCCCGCGTTGGCCAAGTTGCGCGTCAATGCGTTTGCCGGAAACAGCAATGCGCAACCAGTGTTGAACATCACCGACCCCAGCGTGCTCACCACCAGTGACTATCTGATGGAGTACGACGCGAGCGGCCCCAAAGTCAGACGGCTGAGCGACAACCAGCTGATGAACGTAACGGAGAGTCCGGCCGGCACGCTGTCGATAGCCGACAAGGATGGAGTCGACCAGGGCTTCCAGGTCGTTCTTGGCAGCCCGGCGCCCGTTGCCGGTGACAAGTTCAGCCTGCAGCCTACGCGACGTGGTGCGGCTGACATCAAGGCGACGCTGGATCAGGCCGATCAACTGGCTTTTGCCGCCCCGGTACGCGCGGAAAGCAATTTGCAGAACGCTGGTACCGGTGCGATTGGCCAGCCCGACATGACGTCCGGGCCTTCGCCGATCAGTATTTCGGCACTGCAGGGGTTGTTCGGCAGCAATGGAGCGACGCTTACTTTCACCGAGCCGGACACCGTAACGATTACGGGTGGCACTGCGCAATTTCGGAGTGTGGACGACAGCACTACGCCGCCGACGGTCAGTTACTCGGCGACTGCAACCATCCAGCCAGGACAAAGCAATTCGCTGGTGGTGGGTGATGCCAATTACCAGTTCGAGTTTTCTCTGAGCGGTACGCCGAAGGATAACGACAGGTTTGCGATGGCATTCAACCAGAGCGGCGTCTCGGATAACCGCAATGCGCTGAAGTTGGTCGATCTGCAAACGAAGCAGACAGTAGGCGTGGATGCTGCTGTGAATGGCTCCGGCTTCAGTTTTACCGATGGCTACGGCGAACTGGTCGAGCGCGTCGGTACGCTGACGGCACAGGCACGGATGGATAGCGAAGCAACGGGCTCGATTCTCAAGCAGGCTACGGACAACCGCGATTCACTCTCGGCCGTGAACCTGGACGAGGAAGCCGCCAACCTGATCAAGTTCGAGCAGTACTACAACGCTTCGGCCCAGATCATTCAAGTTGCCCGCTCCTTGTTCGATACATTGATCAGCTCCTTCAGGTAATAGGTCGCCTTATGCGCATTTCCACCCTGCAAGCATTCAATAACGGCGTCGCCGGACTGCAGCGCAACTACGCCAATGCGACTCGCACTCAGGAGCAGATCAGTACCGGCAATCGCATCCTTACGCCAGCTGACGACCCGGTTGCGTCGGTGCGTCTATTGCAGTTGGAGCAGCAGCAAAACGTCCTGAGCCAGTACAACTCCAATCTGACTGCGGCGAAGAACAGCCTTACTCAGGAGGAGGTGACGCTCAACTCGGTGAACACCGTACTGCAGCGGGTACGTGAGCTTGCCGGGCAGGCGGGGAACGGCGCGCTGAGTACAGAAGATCGCAAGTCAATTGCAGCGGAGCTGACCGAGCGCGAAGACGAGCTGTTGTCATTGATGAATACCCGCAATGCGAGGGGCGAGTATCTGTTTTCCGGCTTTCAGGGCAAGACACAACCGTTCGTACGCGACGGGAGTGGTAGCTACAGCTACGAGGGCGATGAGGGCCAGCGCAAGCTGCAGATCGCCAGTTCACTCAATATTGCTATCAGCGACAACGGTAAAGCCGTGTTCGAGAATGTTATCAATGCTGGTCGATACGAGAGCGCGATCGATCTGTCGTCTGCGCTACCTGGCTCAACGTTGAGTGTTTCCGCTCCCCTGGTTCAGGACGAGGTGGCCGTGGCCGCGACCCCGGCTTTCCCGGCTGCCGGGGTCGGTATTCACTTCACGTCGGCGACCGAATACGTGGTCTATGACCTAGACAACCCCCCAGCGGATTTTTCCGATCCTTACGCCGATCCTGATCAGGTGCTGTACTCCGGCGTCGTAGATGGGGATAAGAAAACCGCCGATGAGCTCGTCTTTCGTGGAGTGATGGTCAAGTTCGACGGTGTGCCTACCGGTGGCGAGTCCATAGAGGTCACGCTGGATGCAGGTGCTCAGAAGCAAGGCATATTGGGCACCATCGCAAGCCTGCGAAAAGCGCTGGAAGCCCCCTCTTCGAGCAATACGGATATTCGTGACGCCGTAGCGGTAAGTCTGACCAACCTGGACCACGGCATGATCAGCGTCGACGCCGCTCGCGGCAACATCGGCGCGCGTCTGAACGTGATCGAAACAACGCAGACCGACAACGAGGACGTGGCTCTGGTTAACAAATCGGTCCAGGCCGAGCTGCGTGAGCTGGACTACGCAGAGGCGCTGTCCCGGCTATCGTTCCAGACCGTCATCCTTGAGGCTACGCAGCAGAGCTATGTAAAGATCAGCGGCCTGAATCTGTTCAACGTCATGCGCTGAGCTTGACGAGGTTCGCAAATATGCAACCTCGTTTTTGACATCAGCTGGCAGGCGACTAGATTGGCTGACGCGGAGCAGGAAGTCCCGCGAACGAATACTTTGGTTTTCATAAGGACGTGATTATGCGTAAAGCTATTCTTGCCGCTGCGGCATTCGCCGTACTCTCCGGCTTTTCTTTCGGTGGCTATGCCGCCACTCAGGCACAACCTGCTCCGACAGCTGTGGCTGTCGCCCCGGCCCCAGTGAACCTCAATGCTGCCGATGCTGAGACGCTTTCCCGTGAGCTGAGAGGCATCGGTGAAACCAAGGCAAAAGCAATCATCGCTTATCGGGAAGAGCATGGCCCGTTCAGCTCGGTAGATGAGCTGCTTGAGGTAAAAGGCATCGGCTCGGCGACCCTCGACAAGATTCGTGGGCAGCTCAGCATTCAGTAAGGTTTTGGAGGTCGATCGCAATGATCGACCTCTTTTTTGGTTCTCACGTGGGATGTTCTTCCCTCAATTCCTAGCCCCCGGAAGTTCGAACGCCCTGTGTCGCCGTCAGTCAAAGTGCTTGTAAAGGCATTGACAATCCGCGGTTATGCACATTCGGAATAGATCGCGGCGTGTCCTACAGGCATGTTTCAATACAATTTCAGCATGATCGTAACCTATTGATTCTTAAGGCCTTAAGCGGCTGGATAAAAAAACACCGATCTGTTGGGCGGCCCCGTAAACAGGGCCTTAGCGGCAACCATCCATAAACTGTTCACAAGGTTATCCACAGCTTCGGTGGATAACATTCACTAGGTCAGGGATGACGCAGGCTGGAGGCAACCCAGATGAAGGCTCCCTGGAATTTCATCCGATATTTTCCGCTCGCGCAGCGTCTGATCAAACGCGGAAAGATCCCCGCGTTACTCTTTGCGGTGGCTCGCAAATCCTCTTCGAAAAGAGGGCTGTTCAAAGGATTGCGAGAAGATCTGACACTTTTACAGGCGCTGTGCGTAGCTTGGTGGCGTGGCGAGTACCGGGCCATCAGTCCTAATGCATTGATAGCTGTGGTGGCCGGCTTGCTCTACTTCCTGTCGCCAATCGACGCCATCCCGGATTGGCTGCCTGGTCTTGGGTTCGTCGACGATCTGGCTGTGCTGGGCTGGGTAATGCGCAAGTGGTCTGGTGAGTTGGAGGCGTTCAAGGTCTGGAGGCAGGCCCAGACTGCGGATCGGCAGGCATCGCTTCAACGCTTGCCTGCGTTGGACGAACCGAAGGCCGGCGGCCAGCCGAGCTGATAGCAGCGGCGTGTGTAGCGCCGCCGTTTGTCGGTGCCGGATGAGCATTTGCGGTCTCTATCCCGATTCACTAACGCATGCGGCAGGTTGGTAGCTTCAAGGAGCGGCAAGGGCTGCTAAGATTCCGCATCTGATCGAAGACGCCTGGGGAAAATACGGATGAATGTACAGGTCATCATGCGTGACGGCTCGCCGGAATACGCCGTACTGCCGTGGGACGAGTACCAGGCGCTTTTGAATGCGGTCGGTGTCAAATCGGCCGTTGCCACTGATGTCGCACCCAGTGGCGCTCAGTCACGTCCGTCCCTGGTCGAGCTGAGCGCTCTGCGTGAGGCCAAGGGGCTTTCACAAGAGGCATTGGCGCGCGCTGTGGGGATCAGTCCAGCCTACCTGGGGCTGATCGAGGCGGGAGAGCGCGAACCCGATGCTGCGATTCGTCGAGCATTGGCACGTGCGTTGGAAATTGCCGGCTGGGAGGGCGACGCTTGACGTCAGTATCCATCAGCCGGCACCACTGGCAGGCGCTGCTTGCCGAACTGGATGCCGCTCGCCGGCAGAGACATCTGGTGACCTACCGTGCGCTGGTCGAGCGGCTCCAGTTGCCCACACCCGCCATGCGAACCCTAACCGCCGCGCTGGAGTACCTCGCTGCGCTGGACGCCCGCTCGGAGCGCCCGTTGCGCAGCGCACTGGTCATCAGTCAGGGTGCTAGTCGTTTGCCCCGCACGGGCTTTTTCGAGTGTGCTGCGCGGTTGGGACGCTTCTCGGGGCCGGCGGACGGTGCCGCCGCTGCATCCTGGCATGCGGGAGAAGTGGCGCGCGTTTTCGAGTTCGTTTATTCGGAGGAACTCTGATGCTGGGCAGGCTGCGTGCAAGGCTCGGTTATTTAACTGCCCGCAAATTGATGACGTCGCACTACGCGGTTCAGCAGCCGAAGATCTGGCGTTGGATGGAAGGGCAATTCGCGCGGATGGCGGCGCTGGGCGACGTGTCGGCGCAGAGTTTCTACGGTCATATCCTGTATTTCCGCGGGCGCGGCTATGGTGCCAAGCTGGAAGGCGTTCGCCTTCTAAGGCTGGCGGCCAAGGCGGGAGATGTGAAAGCGGCATATCAGATGGGCGTCATCAGCCTCAGCGAAGATGCCTCCCACGGCCCGGATGGCAGTGAGGCGGCGCGCTGGTGGTCCCAGGCGGCCGAGGCAGGGCATCCACTGGCGGCGGTTCGCCTCGAGCAACTGTATCGTGCCGGCGGCCACGGCCTGGCCGCAGACCCCCAGCAGGCAGATCGTTACAAGGCGAAGGCGGAGCAACTGGGGTTGTAGGCATCCTGCGTTGGCTGCCCTGCATCGATCAGGTGGAAGCTCGGGCCGTTCACCTGTTTGGCAAAGCGCTTGGCCTCCGAAGCAAGGGCGGCGAGCCTGCCTGCATCCAGGCGGTCAGTGTGCTCCGGTTGCACGCTGACGATCCCGATCGAGAGTGACAGCAGGGCATAGCGCTGTTTACGCCCGTCACGGCTGGTGGAAATAAAGCAGCCGGCCGCGAGGTGTTCTGGCTGGTAGAAGGCGCTGCTGCGAAGCGCGAAGGCGCTGTGCAAGTCGGCAATGCGCTGCTCCCAGTCGTGACCGCTCAGCACCAGCATGAAATCATCCCCGCCAATATGGCCGACGAAATCCATCTGTGGGTCGACCCGGGCGTTCAGACATTGGGCCAGGCACAGCAGCACTTCATCGCCTTTGGCGTAGCCATACAGATCGTTGAAAGGTTTGAAGTTGTCGATGTCGACGTAACAGACCATCGCCCTACGTCGCTGTAGCAGCAGGCGGGTCAGGCACTGCTGGATAGGTACGTTGCCCGGCAATAGTGTCAGGGGATTGGCGTGGCGCGCCTGCTGAATCTTCAGTTCGGTTATCAACCTCAGAACATCGATGACGCGGCCCAGACCGAGGTATTGACCTGCCTGTGTGATGACGAAGTCTTCCTCGATTCTTTGGCGCGCCCGGCTGGTGAGCAAGCGGCTGACCTGTTGCAACGACTGATCGAGCTCGACGGCGAGGAAATCCGTGCTCATCAGGCGGCTAAGCGGTTTGCGTGCCAGCAGATCGGTGGCGTAGGGCTTGAGCAGCGCGTCGGAAATGAGATTGCGGTGAAGTATGCCGACCGGCCTGGCGTCAACGTCCAAAACTGCGATCGAGTTCAGGGCCGGCTGCAGTCGAAACGCCTCGAGCATTTCAGCGACCGGACGTTCTGCGGACATGGCGGGTTGTCGGATAAGCAGTCCGGACAGGTTGCCGGACTCCTCGCCCAGGACCGCCTGCTGGGCCTCCGGGGGTGGCAGGACCTCGTCGATGTCCTGGGCAGGCAACTCCAGCGGACGTCCGAGCAGATAGCCCTGCACCAGATCGATACCCATGCCGGCCAGCACCGCCAGTTCCTCGCGCAGTTCGATACCTTCGGCGATGACGTGGGCACGCGATGCGCGGGCGATCTTCAGGATGGATTCGACGAACTCGCGCTTCACGGGGTCGAGATGGATGCCGTCGATGAAATAGCGGTCGATCTTCACATAGTCGGGTCGCAGCTCGGACCACAGGCGCAAACTCGAATATCCGGCACCAAGGTCGTCGAGCGCTATGCTGAAGCCCATCGAGCGATAGTGATGAAGCGCCTTGTCCAGCAGCTCGAGATCGTCGGCCGGTGCCTGCTCGGTCAGCTCGATGACCACGTTGTCCGCGGAAATGCCATAGGTGTGCAGCAGCTCGAGCGTGCGCCCGGGCTTGTGGGTCGCGTCAAGTAGCGTTTCCGGTGAGGCGTTGAGAAAGAGCTTGCCGCGTAGCGCCCCCTGGCTGTAACGCCGGCACGCTGTTTCGCGGCAGGTCATCTCCAGTTCGTTAAGCCGGCCGGCGTGGCGTGCTGTGGCGAGCAAATTGATCGGGGAGTGCAGCGGGCCGTTGGATGGTCCACGGCTGAGTGCTTCATAACCGAGAATGCGTCGCTCCGAAAGCGAGACGATGGGTTGGAACAGGGTGGTGATGTCGCCGTGAGCAAGGATATGTCCCAGCGTGCTCAACTGCTCGGTGACTGTCATGGAGGTCTCTGGGTGTGAAAAGAAAAGGGCCGCAGCGCGGCCCTTTCATTTCACGATGTCGTGATGTCAATTTGATGACATCGCGGCGTTCCACTCGATTCAGTGCTTGGCCATCGCCGAGCTGAGACCGAGGTAATCGAGCAGAATGCGCCCGCTCTCGGAGAGGTAGGCATCATCTTCCGGCTTTGGTTTGTCCGCTTCCGCGTGAGGCGTGTTTTCGTCTTCCTTCTCCAGCTTTGCCAGTGGCTCCTCACCTTTGGCCAGGCGCAATGCATTCTCCAAGGCCAGCTGACGCTTCTCGATATCGGCCTGTTGTGCACGCCGCTTTTCTTCATTGAGGCTGACGGTGGTTTCGTGCATCAGCTCCTGGGCAAGCGCCAGACGATCGCGGGTGAAGACGAAGTCCGGGTTCTCGCCGGTGCGTGCTTCGTGGCGTGCCTTCAGCTCGGCGAGGAACGGCTTGAACGGGTTCATGTCCGGATTGATCGCCGCGCGGATGCTGTCCCAAGGCAGCGCTTCCGGCAGCGCACTCTCACCGATTTCCTTGGTGTCGACATCGGCAGGGTAGCTGATGTCGGGAATCACACCCTGATGCTGAGTGCTCTGCCCGGATACGCGGTAAAACTTGGCCAGGGTCAGTTTCAGCTCACCATGGTTGAGGGGCTGGATCGTCTGCACGGTGCCCTTGCCGAAGGTCTGGCCACCGAGGATTAAGGCCCGGTGGTAGTCCTGCATCGCACCGGCGAAGATCTCCGAGGCCGATGCCGAAAGACGGTTGACGAGGACGGCCAGCGGCCCCTTGTACAGCGCGCCGGTCTGTTCATCGGCCAGCACGTCTACGCGACCATCGCTGTTGCGTACCAGTACAGTCGGACCCTGATCGATGAATAGGCCGGTGAGCTCGGTGGCCTCTTGCAGTGAGCCGCCGCCGTTGTTGCGCAGGTCGATGACCACGCCGTCGACTTTCTCTGCTTCCAGTTCGGAGAGCAGCTTTTTAACGTCACGCGTGGTGCTCTTGTAGTTCTGGTCCCCGGCGCGCAGTGCCTTGAAGTCGAGGTAGAACGCCGGAATCTCGATGACGCCGAGCTTGAAGTTCTGCCCCTGGTGTTCCAGGTTCAGCACCGACTTCTTCGCTGCCTGCTCCTCGAGCTTCACCGCTTCGCGGGTAATGGCGACGACCTTGCTGCTCTGGTCATTCGGCGCGTTGCTCGCCGGGATGACTTCCAGGCGTACGACCGAACCCTTCGGGCCGCGGATGAGCTTGACCACCTCATCCAGACGCCAGCCGATGACGTCGACCATCTCATCGTTGGCCTGGCCGACGCCGACAATCTTGTCTGCGGGCGCCAGCTGCTTGCTCTTCTCCGCCGGGCCGGCCGGCACCAGGCGTACGATCTTCACGTGCTCGTTGTCACTCTGCAGCACCGCGCCGATGCCCTCGAGCGACAGGCTCATATTGATGTCGAAATTCTCCGCGCTGTCCGGCGACAGGTATTGGGTGTGCGGATCGTAGGTCTGCGCGAAGGCGTTGATGTAGGTCTGGAAAACGTCCTCGCCACGGGTCTGGTTCAGGCGCGATAGCTGATTCTTGTAGCGTTTGGTCAGCAGTTCCTCGATGGCCTTCGGCTCCTTGCCGGCGATCTTCAGACGCAATACCTCGTCCTTTACCCGCTTGCGCCACAGGTCATCCAGCTCTGCGGTGTCCTTGGCCCAGGCGGCCTTCTCACGGTCGACCAGCAGCTCCTCGTCGACGCTGAAGTCGAAGCTGTCGACGCCCTTGTCGAGCAGGCTCAGGGCGTAGTTCAACCGGTTCTGCAAGCGCTCGAGATGACGGGAGTAGATGATGAAACCGGGCTCGAGATTGCCGCCCTTGAGGAAGTCGTCGAACTGGTTGCGCCACTTGCCGAACTCTTCGAGGTCGGATGCCAGGAAATAGCTGCGCGAGGGATCGAGCATCTGGATGTAGCTGTCGAAGATCTTTGCCGAACGCGCGTCGTTCAGCGGCGGCTTGTTGTAGTGATGACGCTTGAGCAGTTCGACGACGTTCAGGCTGGCTATGACCTGGTCACGATCGGGTTGCAGGTAGTCCCAGTTCTCCGGCGTGCTGACGGCTTTGGCCATCGCCAGGGAAGCGTGAAGGCCGAAAAGGACGGCGAGAACGGTGCAGGTCAGCGTACGTTTCATGGCTTGGGGGCGACGTAAGGCTAGGGAATAACGCATATTAGGCCATCTAAAGTAGGCGCCGGTTCGGTTTTCCGTCCGGCGGTGGAAAGCACAAGCCCGATGGTTGAGGTGGTCAAAGAAGGCCAGCGAGCGATCAGTTGGGTGGGCATAGATAGGAACCACTATGGAGGCAGCATGAAGGCATTGCAAGGTATCGAGGGGCATCTGGAGTGGGCCGAGCGACCGGCTCCGGCGTGCGGCGACGGCGAAATCCGTATCCGTGTGGCTGCTGCCGGGCTGAACCGTGCGGACCTGCTGCAGCGAGGCGGACACTATCCGCCGCCGGCAGGTGTCACCGACATCCTGGGGCTGGAATGCGCAGGGGTGGTCGCCGAGGTCAGTGGGCGCAGCCGCTGGAAGGTGGGTGATCGCGTGTGCACGCTGCTGGCTGGTGGTGGCATGGCCGAGGAGGTGGTGGTCGATGCCCGTCATGCGCTGCCGGTTCCCGAGGGCATGTCGCTGCATGAAGCTGCGGTTATCCCGGAGGTATATGCCACGGCCTGGCTCAATCTCTATCGCCTGGGCGCTTTACTGGCCGGCGACAAGGTGCTGCTGCACGCTGGCGCCAGTGGTGTTGGCTCGGCGGCGATCCAGCTGTGCAAGGCTTTCGGCAATCCCTGCTGGGTCAGTGTCGGCTCGGCCGAGCGGCTGGCCTACTGTGAGTCGCTCGGTGCTCAGGGTGGTGTGCTGCGTGGTGACTCGCTCGAAGCGCTACGCGATTTTGGTCCGTTCGACATGATCCTCGACCCGGTCGGTGCCAAGTACGCCGCATTGAATATGCAGCTGCTGGCGATGGATGGGCGTTGGGTGATGATCGGCTTGATGGGCGGACGCAAGGCCGAGATGGATCTGGCTGGTTTGCTGGCCAAGCGCATCCAGTTGATCGGCTCGACCCTGCGCAGCCGCGACGCCGATTACAAGGCCGGGCTGCTGGCGGAAATGGAAGAGAAGGTCTGGCCGCTGTTCACCCAGGGCAAGCTTTCGCCGCGTCTGGAGCGGACCTTTGCCATCGGTGATGTGGAGGCTGCATTCGAAAACCTGGCCAGCAACACCGTGTCCGGCAAGGTGGCCCTGGTGATCGATAGCGCGCTTTCCTGATCCGCATCGTCCGGAGCCAGATTTCGCTTTGCCTTGATGGATCGAGCAGGTTTGCAGTGCTGCAGACCTGCCCGGTGCGGTTCAAGGCAACTGGCTGCTGGCGTAGAACGCGGTCAGTACCTTGACCAGATGCGCCAGGTCCTGGCTACCCGCAAGCTCGCGGATCGAGTGCATGGCGAAGGTCGGCAGGCCGATGTCGACGGTACGCACACCTAGCTGACTGGCCGTGATCGGGCCGATCGTGGAGCCGCAACCCATGTCGCTGCGGGTGACGAAACTCTGCACCGGCACTTCGTTTTCTAGGCAGAGATGGCGGAAGAAGCCGGCAGTTTCGCTGCTGGTGGCGTAGCGCTGGTTGTTGTTCACCTTGATCACTGGACCAGCGTTGAGCTTCGGCCCGTGATTGCCGTCGTGCTTGTCGGCGTAGTTCGGGTGCACCGCGTGGGCATTGTCGGCGGAAATCAGCAGGGAATGGCTGATGGCGCGCTGGAAGTCGTCCTCATCCGGCAGCACGCGACGCAAGACCTGCTCCAGGAACGGGCCATCCGCGCCGCACAGCGAAGTCGAGCCGACCTCCTCGTGATCGGTGCAGACCAGTACGCAGGTGTGCTCGGGTTCGGCGTTCAGCAAGGCCTGCAAGCCCGCAAAGCACGAGAGCAGATTGTCCAGACGCGCGCCGGCGATGAAGTCACCGTGCAGGCCGATGACCGCGGCGCTCTGGGTGTCGTAGAAGCTCAGTTCGAAGTCCAGCACCACGTCGGCGACCAGCCCATGTTCACGGCCGAGCTGATCGGCGAGGAGTGCGCGAAAGTCCGGGCTTTCCTGGCTGGCGATCTGGGCCAGAATCGGCGGTAGCTCGTTCTGCGCGTTGATGGCCCAGCCCTGATTGGCTTCCCGATTGAGGTGAATCGCCAGGTTCGGAATCGTCGCGATCGGAACCTTGAAGTCGATTAGCTGGCTTTCGATGCGGCCATCACGGCTGTAGGTGACGCGGCCGGCCAGCGACAGATCGCGGTCGAACCAAGGAGCGAGCAGGGCGCCGCCATACACCTCGACCCCCAGCTGCCAGAAGCCCTGGCGCTGCAGCTCGGGCTGCGGCTTGACCCGCAGGCACGGGCTGTCGGTATGGGCGCCAACCAAGCGCAGGCCGTGTTCGACGAGCGCCTTGCTGCCCAGCTGGAAGGCGATGATGGCCGAGTCGTTGCGGGTAACGTAATAACGCCCGCCCGCCTCGGTATGCCAGACCTCGCGCTCGTCCAGCGCACGGTAGCCGGCGGCCTGTAGCGCCTGGGCGAGATTCTGGGTGGCATGGAACGGGGTAGGGGACGCCTGCAGATATTCGATCAGGCCTTGGTTGAGAGCTTTGCGCATTTCGGACTCCGGACTGCAAGCAGCGAAGTCTATCCCATTGCAATGTGCGGCAGCAGTCCTTAACGGGCCTGTGGCTCAGTGGTGCCGAGCAATCACCTCGAACAGATGCCAGTGCTTGCTGTGACCTACGGCGGTCTTGCCGTCGAACTCGAGCTCATTGAGCTCCAGCAGCGTCCAGCTATCGAATTGTCGTAGTAACTGCTCGCGACTGTGAATGGTGTAGTCCTTCGCCGCCCAGCTGTCGTGTGGGCCGAAGAAGTGGCCGGCGAACAATCCATCCTGGCGCAGACATTGGGCTATTCGTGCCCAGAAATCGCTGAATGCATGTGGCTTGCAGAATGGCAGCGCGAAGCTCGCGTTCACTAGATCAGCGATCGGTAGCGGCGTCTCGTTCTCGAATGGCTGGCACCGAGTGGTGAGCCTACCTGACAAGCTGGGGTCGGCCTGCACGCGCAGGACTTCCAGAGCATCTGCAGACTGGTCTACAGCGGCCACCTCCCAGCCAGCGCGCAGCAGGGCCAGACTGTCGCGTCCGGCGCCGCAGCCCAGGTCCAGCGCCCGGCCGGGAGAACCGGACCAAAGATTAAGCGCCTTTCGAAGGCTCGGATGCTCTGGTGCGCCTAGGGTTACTTCGAGAAAACGGTCCATCAGAACGGTGCTGGGCACTCGAAGCGAAGACGCTCGCCGGTTTGCGGGTGGGTCAGGGTGAGCATACTGGCGTGCAGACACAGGCGCTCATGGGCTTGCAGGGCTTGCTCGTGGGCATACAGGCGATCGCCGAGCAGCGGATGCCCGATCGACAGCATATGGACTCGCAACTGGTGGGAGCGGCCGGTGATGGGGGTCAGCTCGACGCGGCTGTAGTCGCCGCAGCGTTCAAGCACGCGCCAGAAGGTCAGTGCGTGCTTGCCCTGCTCGTGGTCGACGACGTGGCGCGGCTTGGTCGGCGGATCGTAGCGCAGCGGCAGGTCAATGCTGCCGCTGTCCTGTTCGGGCTGGCCCCAGCACAGCGCGGTATAGGCCTTTTCCGTTTCACGATCATGGAACTGACGGGACAGCTCACGGTGCGTATCAGCGTCGCGGGCGAGCACGATTAGTCCGGAGGTTTCCCAGTCCAGGCGATGCACGATGCGCGCTTCGGGATAGCCGTTTTCCTGCAGGCGGGTCACCAGGCAGTCACGGTTGTCTTCGGCGCGGCCCGGTACGGACAGCAGCAGGGTCGGCTTGTTGATGACCAGCAGGGCGGCGTCCTGATGGACGATCTCGATAGCGCTTAGAGGCATTCGCTTTTCCACAAACGAAGACGGCGACCCGTGGGCCGCCGTTTCTATACGCCGGTGTTCAGAGCCTATTCACGATCTAGCGAGCTAGAGTCCTGCAAGGCAAAAACAGGCGAGGAAGCGGAGTTTACTGAAGTAAATGAGCATTCCGAGCCTGTTTTTAACGCAGCAGAACCGACGCGCAGCAGATCGTGTGTGGGTTCTCAGCGATCCGGTAGGGTGATGTTCAGTTCGAGAATCGAGCAGCTGCCCTGGTCCTCGAGTGCAACCTGGACCTGATCGCTGTCGATGTTGACGTACTTGCGGATCACCTCGACCAGCTCTTTTTGCAGGGCCGGCAGGTAGTCCGGCTCGGTGCGCTGGCCACGCTCGTGGGCGACGATGATCTGCAGACGCTCCTTGGCGATCGCGGCTGGGGTTTCCTTCTTCTTGCGTTCACGGAAGAAGTCGAAAAGGTTCATTCGCGACCTCCGAAAAGTCGTTGCAGGAAGCCCGGCTTCTTGACGTCGAGGAAGCGGTGCGCGACTTCCTTGCCGAGCAGACGGTCCACGGCGTCGCTGTACGCCTGGCCGGCGTCGCTCTGGTCGTCGAGAATCACCGGGATACCCTGGTTGGAAGCCTTGAGTACGGCCTGCGACTCGGGAATCACGCCCAGCAGGCGGATGGAGAGGATTTCCTCGACGTCTTCGACGCCGAGCATTTCGCCCTTGGTGACACGCTCGGGGTTGTAGCGGGTCAGCAGCAGATGTTCCCGAATCGGCTCTTCACCGTTCTCGGCGCGACGCGATTTGCTCGCCAGCAGGCCGAGCATGCGGTCGGAATCGCGAACCGAAGAGACTTCCGGGTTGGTGACGACGATGGCTTCGTCGGCGAAGTACATCGCCAGGTGCGCGCCCTTCTCGATACCGGCCGGGGAGTCGCAGATGACGTATTCGAAATTCTTGCCCAGCTCGTCGATGACCTTGCCAACGCCTTCCTGGGTCAGCGCGTCCTTGTCGCGTGTCTGGCTGGCGGCCAGCACATAGAGGTTCTCGAGACGCTTGTCCTTGATCAGGGCCTGGGTCAGGGTTGCGTCGCCATTGATTACGTTGACGAAGTCGTAAACCACCCGGCGTTCGCAGCCCATGATCAAGTCGAGGTTCCGCAGACCGACGTCGAAGTCGACGATGACAGTCTTGTGGCCGCGCAGAGCGAGGCCGGTACCGATGGCGGCGCTGGTGGTGGTTTTACCAACGCCACCTTTGCCGGAAGTGACTACGATGATCTTGGCCAAGGTGATTCACCCTAAATATTTAAAAAATCGGGACCTTTCGCCGATTTCAGCGTCAGGATTGCCCGTTTGGTCCTTGAAAATTCGCGGCAGTATCCGTTAAAGGCGGGTGATGTTCAACATGTCGCCGGAGAGGCTGATCTGTACCGCTTCAGCCCAGAGAGGATCGCGTCGCAGGTCCTCGGCGACCTTGTACTGGCCGGCGATGGAGACCATTTCAGCGGTGAGTTGCTGACAGAAGATCCGCGCCGAAGTGTCGCCTTTGATACCCGCCAAGGCGCGACCTCGAAGCGGACCGTAGACATGGATGTTGCCATCGGCGAGAAGTTCCGCACCGGGGCTCACGGGAGCGAGAACGATGAGGTCGCCGCCTTGCGCGTAGACCTGCTGGCCGCCGCGGATGGGGGTGGTCACGACGCGGGTCGGGCGATAGACCGGCTCGGCTGGTTTGGCCGGGGTTTTCGAGCCTAGGTCGACCTGCCGCTCACGAGCACCGGAAGGCGGCAGCACCGGCAGATCGAGCACCGCCGCCGCCTCGAGGTGGGACGGTTCGCTGGCGCGCAGGGCCAGGGTACGCAGACGATGCTTGCGGCACAGGCTGACCAGCGCAGCGATATCGATCTCGCGAGCCGCCTCCGGCAGCTTGTCCAAGGCCAGGACCAGCGGGGTGTTATTGAAGAAGTCCGGCGCCTGCTCGACCTTGGCCGCGAGTTGCTCGTCGAGACGCTCGATGTCGTTGCTGGCGAGTTCCAGCACGGTGATGGCGAGCATGCTGCCCTTGAGCTGGAAGGCTGGGGACTGATCGGTGAGGTCGGCTTGGCTCATGGTCTGTCTGCTACGGTAAATGGCGAGGACTTATAGCGGGGCGCGTCGCTGCCTGCAACCCGCGAGCGGCCCGTGAAGCGATCGTCGGTGCGCTTGGGCTCGGTCAGCGCAGGCGTTTGCCGCTAGAATGCGTCGCTTCATCGGTTGTCGAGCTATTCATGGATCGTCCTCAGTTTCGTGCGTACTTCCTGCACCCGCGCTTCTGGCCGCTGTGGCTGGGCCTGGGCGTGCTGTGGTTGTTGGTCCAGTTGCCATATTCGGTTCTGTTGAAACTGGGGCGCGGGCTTGGCGCACTGATGTTTCGCTTCGCCGGTTCGCGTCGCTACATCGCCCGGCGCAATCTGGAGCTGTGTTTCCCCGAACTGAGTCACGCGCAACGCGAGCGTCTGTTGCGGGAGAACTTTGCCTCCAACGGCATTGCCTTCTTCGAGATGGCCATGAGCTGGTGGTGGCCGCAGGCACGCCTGCAGCGCCTGGCCAGGATCGATGGGCTCGAGCATCTGCAGCAGGCTCAGGCTGCAGGGCAGGGTGTGATCCTGATGGCGCTGCATTTCACTACGCTGGAGATCGGCGCCGCGCTGCTCGGCCAGCGGCACACCATCGACGGCATGTACCGCGAGCACAAGAATCCGCTTTTCGACTTCGTCCAGCGTCGCGGGCGCGAACGGCACAACCGTGATGCGAGTGCCATCGAGCGCGAGGATGTGCGGGCGATGCTCAAGGTATTGCGCGCAGGGCGCGCCATTTGGTACGCGCCGGACCAGGACTATGGGCGCAAACAGAGCCTGTTTGTACCGCTGTTTGGCGTCCAGGCGGCGACCGTCACCGCCACGACCAAGTTCGCCCGGCTGGGCAGGGCGCGGGTCATACCCTTCACCCAGGAACGCCTGGCGGACGGTTCGGGGTATCGACTGGTGATCCATCCACCGCTGCAGGACTTCCCGGGTGAAAGTGAAGAGGCGGACTGTCTGCGGATCAACCAGTGGATAGAAGAGGCGGTAAGTGCGGTACCCGAGCAGTACCTCTGGGCGCATCGCCGCTTCAAGACCCGCCCGGTAGGCGAGCCCAGCTTGTATAAAAAGAGGAAGACGCGTTCGGCCGTCTAGTGGACTGCCATTTGCGCCAGGCCTGGCGTCTTCCCGGGCAGATCGCGCAGGTCAGGCCAGCGTACCGTCCCGGAAGTCTCGCAGCGCCTGCTCGATCTCCTCGCGGCTGTTCATCACGAATGGCCCGTACTGCACGATCGGCTCACCGAGTGGGCGGCCTGCCAGCAGCATCAGCCGGGCGCCACGTTCGCTGGACAGATTGAGCTCGCCGTCCTGGGACATCTGAACCAACTGGCCTTTGCTCACCGCCTGCTCACCCACCCGCAGCGTCCCTTCATAGACGTAGAGCAGCAACCGATGGCCATCCGGCACTTGCGGCGAGACGGCACTCTCGGCTGAAAGCTGCAGGTCGAACAGCAGAGGCTCGGTATCGGGCCGCTGCACGATCCCGTGCTGTTCGATATCGCCGGTCTTGAACACGCCGGCGATGACCTTGGCCTGCACGCCGCCCGGCAGGGCGAGTTGCGGTATCTCGGCCGGGGCGAAATCCCGATAGTCCGGATCGCCGAGCTTGGCGTGGGAGGGCAGGTTCAACCATAGCTGGAAGCCGCGCATGGTGCCTTCCTGCTGCTGCGGCATCTCGCTATGGATGACGCCGCGCGCTGCGGTCATCCACTGCACGCCACCGCTCTCCAGCAACCCCACATTGCCCATGTGATCCTCGTGGCGCATGCGTCCTTCGAGCATGTAGGTGATGGTTTCGAAGCCGCGATGTGGGTGGGGCGGGAAGCCGGCAATGTACTCGTCAGGGTCGTTGGAGCCGAACTCGTCGAGCATCAGGAACGGATCGAAGCGCTCCGGGGCAGCGCCGCCGAAGACGCGGGTCAGGCTGACGCCGGCGCCATCGGACGTGGCGCGGCCGCTGGTGATGGAAAGAATTTCACGCTGGGACATGATCGAATGCCTCTCGGGTTGAATTCGCCAAGAGTAGGTGGGTTGCTTCGATCAATGGGTGCGTTATATCGCTACAAAAGATCGATAAAGCGGATTATTCCTCTATCAGCAAATCCCGCGCCCGGCTGTAGACGTAGCGCACCTTCTCGTATTCGAACGGCGAATTGAGCTGACCGTAGCGGAAGCTGGTGACATGCCGCGCATTGACGGCCCGCAGCGCCGTCAGGCTCAACTCGCCGCCGGTGGTTTCGGAATACTGCAGAAACTCCACCTGCCGCTCGACGGCGAAGTCGGCCACGCGGCCCGTGGTGTCGCGCAGGTTGGACGGGCCCAGCGCCGGAAGAATCAGGTACGGCCCCTGGGGAACGCCCCAATAACCGAGGGTCTGGCCGAAATCTTCGCTCTGACGCGGCAGCCCCATGCGCGTTGCCGGGTCCCAGAGGCCGCCCACACCCAGGATGCTGTTGAACAGGAAACGTGCGGTGGCGTTCGCCGCGCGCTGGCCCTTGAGTTGAGCCAGGCTGTTGAACAGCGTCGGCACTTCGCCGAGGTTGCTGAAGAAATTGCTCACGCCAGTGCGCACCGGCCGCGGCGTGACGTAGCGATAGCCGCGCACTACCGGCAGCATCACCCACTGATCGAGCCGATAGTTGAAGTGGTAGATGCGCCGGTTGACCGACTCGAACGGATCGTAGACGTCCAGTGCCTGGAAGGTGGCGCGCTCGAACTCGCGCTGATCCAGGCCGGGATTGAACTCCAGATTGCGCAGCGGATGGGTGAAACCATCCTCATCTACCTTCGGTGTGTCGGCGAAGGCCAGACCACTGGCCAGAAGCAACGGCAGCAGCATTCCTTTAGCCACGGAAGAACTCCAGCATGTGTTGAGTGTTTACGCGGTAGTTGAGGTTGCCGCAGTGGCCGCCTCGCGGATAAAGGGTCAGGCGATCACCGAAGGTACGGCGCAGGAAGCCGAGGTCACCCTCGCCGAGGATCAGGTCGTCGGCGTTGTGCATGACGGCGATCTTCGGACTCTGGCGCAGGTAATCCTCCAGTGCGTACAGGCTGACCTGCTGGATCAGCTGGGTCAGGCTGCCGCCGTCGTACTGGGCGCGCCACATCGGAATCACCTGCTCGGTGATGTAGCAGTCGAAGCTGCACAGCAGTGCGCGCTTGAAGAACGGCTCCAGACGGGTGCCTTCGTTGATCGGATACTCGGGCGGTGTGATCAGGCCGCGACGGTTGATCAGGTCGGAGGTGAAGGTGATATCCGCGGCGGAGAAGCGGAACACCGAACCGATGAGCATCGCCATCTGCTCGTCGCTGAGCTTCAGGTTCGATTGCTGGAAGTCGTAGAGCACGGCCTCGTCGAGGTCGATATAGCCCTTCTGACGGTAATAGCGCGTGAGCTTTTCCAGAATCACTTCGTAGAAGTTGGTGTGGTCGTCGATGCCTTCGACGCGGGTCTGCACCAGCTTGTCCAGGTTGCTGACCGAGGTGTAGAGGTTGACCGGCGGATTCAGCAGCAGCACGCGCTTGAAGTTGAAGCTGCGGCGGGTTTCGTCCAGCTGGCTGACGAACGCGGCATTCAGGGCGCCGAGGCTGTAGCCGGTGAGGTGGTATTCGGTGACGGGCAGCTTGTGGTGCTGCGCGCGGACCGCCTGCATGACCCGGTACAGGTCCTTGGCATCGTCACTGCTGATGCCGGGCGTGGCGTAGCGCGAGGCGGCGGACATGAAGTCGTAGCTGGTGGGCGACGACAGCTGAACCACATGGTAGCCGGCGCCGTAGAACAGACGCTTCAAGGCTTCGGTCTTGCCTGCCGAATAGCGCGCGCCGGTACCGGAAATGATGAACATGAGTGGCGCGGGGCCGCTTTGCCGAGCGAGCCGATAACGCAGCTTTTTGACCGGCCAGAAGTTGTCCGGCAGCGTGAACTCGCGTTCGGGACGCAGGCGCAGGTTGTAGTCGGCCTGGTCGATATCGTCATCGGTCGGCACTTCGGCGCGTAGCTCGTTGGGCGTACCGGCGATGGTGGCTTCGAAGGGGTTGGACAGCGGGAACCCGTACTCCTCGACAGTCAGATCGGCGGCTTGGACAGGCGCAACGACCAGGGCGAGCAGGGCGGTCAGGCGCAACAACAGCTGCATGGTGCTTCTCCGTTAACAGGCCCGGTTGGCCTGTGGCAAGGCAGCGACGGCGTCCCGCGCTACCTGTCCCAATAGAACTGCATCGGCTGCACAACGCAAGCCAACTTCACTATGGCAGCGCGGGCGCGGATTCGATCCCTGCGCAGGATGAGAAATGACGAGGCCTCAAGCGTGATGGTGCAGCCAGGCATGTTTGGGGATGGGCATCTTGCCTGCCGGACTGCGTTCGAAACGCTGCCAGAGCTTCTCGTGGAAGTAGAAGCCTACCGAGTTGCACAGCGGTTCGACGGTGGCGACCAGGCCGCCAATGGCGATGCTGCCAGTCAGTGCATAGGTCACCGAAAAGGCGATGCAGAAGTGCATCAGGGTGAACGTCACGGTCTTCAGCATGGCCCGTCTCCTTGTGCAGTCGAGAATCGTTCTCGCGGTGGGTGAAGTCTGGTCGAGTCCGGGCAATGTCTGAAATCAACGTTTCGCATGTGCGACATAGCGCCACACTATTTGTATGTGGATTTGTTGCGGCGCCCCATTTTCCGCGGATGAACGGCTCTACGGCGGGTGTTTTTGTGAACTGCATTCAGACCAAAGTCGGGTGGTGTTCATTCGGCCCAAGCCTAAAGTAGCCGCCCTGCTCCCACCGGGGGGTAGCGACCGTGGAGACAGATTCCAATGCACAATGAAAATGTTTACCGGCAGATCTATGCCAATCCGCGTTTCCAGGAGCTGGTTGCCAAGCGCGGCCGTTTTGCCTGGCTGCTATCGGCCGTCATGCTCAGCGCCTACCTGGCGTTCATCCTGCTGATCGCCTTCGAGCCACAGATCCTCGGCATTCCGCTGTCCGCCAATACCGTGACCACCTGGGGTATCCCGGTTGGCGTCGGGGTGATCTTCATGGCGTTCATCCTGACCGGTGTCTATGTGCAGCGTGCCAACGGTGAGTTTGATCGCATCAACCAGGAAATCCTCAACGAGGCACAGCAATAATGATCCTGCGTTTTCTGATGACTGCCCTGCTGTTGGCAGTCTCGCCTGTGCTTCTCGCCGATGCCATCACCGGCGAAGTCCAGAAACAGGCCACCAACTACACCGCCATCATCATGTTCGTGGTGTTCATCGTGTTCACCATGGGCATCACCAAGTGGGCGGCTAAGCGCAACACCTCCACGGCCGACTACTACACCGCGGGTGGTAGCATCACCGGCTTCCAGAACGGCCTGGCTATCGCCGGCGACTTCATGTCGGCGGCATCCTTCCTGGGCATTTCCGCGCTGGTCTACACCAGTGGCTACGACGGCCTGATCTACTCCATCGGCTTCCTCGTCGGCTGGCCGATCATCCTCTTCCTGATGGCCGAGCGCCTGCGCAACCTGGGCAAGTTCACCTTCTCCGACGTGGCGTCCTATCGCCTGGGCCAGACTCAGATCCGTCTGCTCTCGGCGTTTGGTTCGCTGATCGTGGTGGCCTTCTACCTGATCGCGCAGATGGTCGGCGCCGGCAAGCTGATCCAGCTGCTGTTCGGCCTGGACTACTACGTAGCCGTGGTGCTGGTCGGTGTGCTGATGGTCATGTACGTGCTGTTCGGCGGCATGCTCGCCACCACCTGGGTGCAGATCATCAAGGCGGTCCTGCTGCTGTCCGGCGCCTCTTTCATGGCCATCATGGTGATGAAGAGTGTCGGTTTCGACTTTGGCAGCCTGTTCGCCGAAGCAGTGAAGATCCACGAGAAAGGCGCTCAGATCATGAGCCCGGGCGGCCTGGTTTCCGATCCGATCTCGGCGATCTCCCTCGGCCTGGCGCTGATGTTCGGCACCGCTGGCCTGCCGCACATCCTGATGCGCTTCTTTACCGTCTCCGACGCCAAGGAAGCGCGCAAGAGCGTGTTCTACGCCACCGGCTTCATCGGCTACTTCTACATCCTGACCTTCATCATCGGCTTCGGCGCGATCCTGCTGGTCAGCACCAACCCAGACTTCAAGGACGTGACCGGCGCCATCGTCGGCGGCACCAACATGGTCGCCATCCACCTGGCCAGCGCGGTGGGCGGCAACCTGTTCCTCGGCTTCATCTCCGCGGTCGCCTTCGCCACCATTCTCGCCGTCGTGGCGGGTCTGACCCTGGCCGGTGCCTCGGCGGTATCCCATGACCTCTATGCCTGCGTGATCAAGCAGGGCAAGGCGCGGGAAGAGGACGAGATGCGCGTGACCAAGCTGACCACCCTGACCCTGGGCGTGGTGGCGATTCTGCTCGGCATCATCTTCGAAAAGCAGAACATCGCCTTCATGGTCGGCCTGGCATTCTCCATCGCCGCCAGCTGCAACTTCCCAGTGCTGTTCCTTTCCATGTACTGGAAGGGCCTGAGCACCCGCGGCGCGCTGTTCGGTGGCTCGCTGGGGCTGTTCACTGCGTTGCTGCTGACCATCATCAGCCCGACCGTATGGGTCGACGTATTCGGTTATGCCGAGGCGATCTTCCCCTACAAATACCCGGCGCTGTTCTCGATGGCCGCCGCGTTCATCGGCATCTGGTTCTTCTCGGTCACCGACAAGTCCAAGCGTGCCGGCGAGGAGCGCGAGCGCTTCTTCGCCCAGTTCGTTCGTTCGCAGACCGGCCTGGGTGCCACCGGTGCCGTCGCGCACTGACGCAATGCTGGCAGAAACAAGGGCAGCCCTCGGGCTGCCCTTTTTTATTCGTGGCGCAGGTTGCTCGTGCAGCTATAGCGAGCCCATGCTGCCGCCATATTGCCTGCCCGGAACCGTGCGGTCAGCCCCATGAGCCGCGGGTTTGCCAAGGGCATTCATCAGTCTGATGGATGCCGGTCCGTGCCCCGGCATTCGCTAGACTCGCTGCCACTACCCGAACAACAAAAGGCAGCACAACGATGCACAACCGCATGATGATTACCGGTGCCGGCTCTGGACTCGGTCGCGAGATTGCCCTGCGCTGGGCGCGTGAGGGCTGGCAGCTGGCGCTTTCCGATGTCAACGAAGGCGGCCTGGCGGAAACCCTGAAAATGGTCCGCGAAGCGGGCGGTGACGGCTTCACCATGCGCTGCGACGTGCGTGACTACAGCCAGCTGATCGCCTTCGCCCAGGCCTGCGAGGAGAAGCTTGGCGGCATCGATATCGTGGTCAACAACGCCGGTGTGGCTTCCGGCGGCTTCTTCGACGAGCTGTCGCTGGAGGACTGGGACTGGCAGATCGCGATCAACCTGATGGGCGTGGTCAAGGGCTGCAAGGCGTTCCTGCCGTTAGTACAGAAGAGCAAGGGCAAGATCATCAACATCGCATCGATGGCGGCGCTGATGCAGGCACCGGGCATGAGCAACTACAACGTGGCGAAGGCCGGCGTGGTGGCTCTGTCGGAAAGCCTGCTGGCCGAGCTGCGCCAGGCCGAGGTCGGCGTGCATGTGGTCTGCCCGTCGTTCTTCCAGACCAACCTGCTGGATTCCTTCCGCGGCCCGACGCCGAACGTGAAGGCGCAGATCGGCAAGCTGTTGGAGTCCTCGCCGATTACTGCGGCGGACATCGCCGACTACATCCACCAGCAGGTCGCCAAGGGCGAGTTCATGATCCTGCCGCACGACGAGGGCCGTATGGCCTGGAAGGTCAAGCAGCAGAACCCTCAGGCGATCTACGACGAGATGGCGCTGCTGGCCGAAAAGAAACGCGCCAAGAGCAAGGCGCTCTGAGACTGCCCGGCCGCTTCGGCGGCCGCTGCGGTTGCCTCGGGGAGAGGCGGGGAGTAGGGTTGCCTGTCCGGCTTTTTTCGCCGTAACCCTATGGATCGCTTGTGAATTTTCCCTCCCGCGGGCTGCTGATGCTGGCGCTGGTCCTGGCTGCCATCAACCTGCGCCCAGGTATTACCTCCTTCGCTCCACTGATCGAGCGCATCGCCGAAGAGCTTTCGCTTTCTCGCGGTCTGATCAGTCTCACCACGGCCTTGCCGGTTCTGCTGATGGGCTTGCTCGCGCCCCTGGCGCCGCGGCTGGCAGTGCGTTTCGGGCTGGAGCGCAGCATCGCGCTGTGCCTCGGGCTGATCGGCGTGGCATTGCTGTTGCGGCTGTTCGGCCACAATGCCGTTCTGCTGATCGGCACCGCCGGGCTGGTTGGCGCCGGGATCGCCGTCGCCGGGCCGCTGCTGTCCGGTTTCATCAAGCGCTACTTCCTCGAGCGCATGGGCCAGACCGCCGCCTGGTACTCGCTGAGCATGGCGGTCGGCGGTACCCTCGGCGTAGTGGTGACGGCGCCGGCCACCGAGGTGATGGGGCAGGACTGGACGCGGGGCCTGGCGCTCTGGGCGATGCCGGCCCTGGCTGCGCTGCTGATCTGGTCGCGCTTGCCCAATCAGCCGGAAGCCGCCAGCGAGAGTCGTGCGGGTTTGCCCTGGAAGGAGCCTCGGGCCTGGCTGCTCAGTGTCTACTTCGCCCTTCAGGCCGGGCTGTTCTACGCGCTGGCCACTTGGCTGGTGGCTCGTTATCACGAGGTTGGCTACAGCCTGCTGCAAAGTAATGCGTTCTTCAGTGGCTTCATGCTCATCGGCCTGCCGAGCGCCTTTGCCATGCCCTGGCTGGCGCAGCGGCTGGGCAATCGGCATCGAATCATGGCGGCGTGCGGCGGGTTGGCGACCCTTTGCCTGGCAGCAATCGCTCTGGCACCGAGCTGGCAACCCCTGGTGGTCTGCATGCTGCTCGGCGTCGCGCTCAACGGCACCTTCTCCCTGGCGCTGATCTCGCCGATGTACGAAGCCAATACTCCGTTGGCGGTCAGCCGGCTGACCGCGATGATGCTCTGCACCGGCTACTGCCTGGCGTGCCTGACTCCGGTACTGGCCGGGCTCGGGCGTGATCTGGCGGGTGACTATCGCATGCCGTTCCTGGTCCTCACCGGCATGGCGGCATGCATGTCGTTGTTGGCGATGCGCCTGCGGCCACGGCATCAGGATCGCTGAACCGTCCCGAGGCTGTGGCCTGTTTCACCACTTCCCAAGCCGCGGGTGACCCGCCCGCCGCGCTGTGCTAGAAAGCTCGCCGTCCCAGTTCATCCCTGCGTTTCGGAGTTTCGAGTGGAGTCTGAATCCATCGTTTATGGCTGCATCCGTGATTGGCCTTCCGCCGACCCCGAGCAGTGCCGCCAGCGCCGGGCGAACAATCTGGCTGCCGTGCAGGCGTTGCCGCAGGGCGAGGCCTGGCCCTTCATCGGTCGCGAGATGTTTTCCTTCTGCCGTAACGAGGAACTGGGCCTGTACCAGACCCAGGTGATCCACTTCGGTGCCAGCTACCGCGCAGTGGAGTACGAGTGGGCGCTCTGGGTCCAGCGTTTCGAGGAGCTGCTCAAGCAGTTGTACTGGACCAGCGCGGTGGTGCACCTGGAAACCGAGCTCAACGGCACCCACACCTTTCGCTGGGAAACCGATACCGGCAGCCACAGTCCGCAGCAGAGCGACCTGCGCATGCGCTGTGCCTGGGAGCGCGAGAGCGGTCTGTTCGGCTGAAACGCGCGGAGGCGTTCAGTCCAGCCACTCGCGCGGCACATCGCGCCTGAGGGCCAGCTGGCATTGCTGACTGTCGGGGTCGAAGACGATCACCGCCTCCCCCTTGTCCAGCGCGCGGCGCACCCGTGTCACCCGGGTTTCAAGCGGGGTTTCGTCACCATTATCGGTGCCGTCGCGGGTGACGAAATCTTCTATTAGGCGGGTCAGGGTGTCCGGTTCGAGCTGGTCGTGCGGTATGAGCATGGGATTTCTTCGGGTGAGCCGGTTTGCCACAAGACCGGCGGACGTTAGCTCGCGCCGCCCTGCAGGTAGCTGTCCAAGCAAGCATACAGCTGCCGGCTCTCCAGAGGTTTGCCGATGAATTCATCCATACCCGATTCCAGGCCGCGCTGACGGTGCTCTGCCAATACGTGGGCGGTCACGGCGATGATCGGCACGGCCTGTAATTCAAGCTCCGCTTCCAGCTTGCGTATCCGCCGGCTGGCTTCGAAGCCATCAAGCTCCGGCATTTCGCAGTCCATCAGGATCAGTTGCACGGCTTCCGGATCGCGACGATAGAGGTCCACGGCCTGGCGTCCGTTGTCGGCGAGCTGAACCGCGTAACCGCGCTTTTTCAGCAGGCCGCGCACCACCATCTGATTCACCGGATTGTCCTCGGCGACCAGAATGCAGGGCTCGCGGGGTGGCTGCTCTGCTGGTGCAACGTCGGTCGCTTCGCTAGCCTGCTGAGGCGCTGGAGTGTATAGCGCCTGCAACGCCTCACGCAGCGGCGTGCTCTGCAGCGGTAGCGCCAGGCTGATCAGACGTAACCCGGGCGATGGCGGTGGCGGCTCGTGGACCGGCGAATAGAGCATCAGCACCCGCTGATTCGCCTCCAGATGCGGGCGAAGACGCTCAAGCCACTGCGCCGGACTGCCCGGCCAGGGCGCCAGCAGAACCATCAGTGGCGGGGCGGTGAAGTCCGACAGGTAGTCCGGCAGGCATTCCGGGGTCTGGCAGCGCTCGGTGCGCATGCCCCAGCGCCGCAGCAGATGGCTCAACGCCTCGAGGCCTTCGGTATCCTGCGAAGCGAGCAGCGCCGGGCGGCCGCCGAGCAGGTGGTTCAGCGGGTCTTCCACATCGCTGGCGCTTTGCAGCGGGATTTCGAAACAGAAGCGGCTGCCGCGGCCCGGTGCGCTCTGCACCTCGATATGGCCATTCATCATTTCCACCAGTTCCTTGCTGATCGCCAGGCCCAATCCGCTGCCACCGTAACGTCGAGTGGTGCTCGAATCGCCCTGGGAGAAAGATTCGAACAACTGCGCCAGCACTTCCTGACGCATGCCGATACCGCTGTCGCTGACGCAGAACACCAGGCGCCGAGTGCCTTCCTGGGTCTGACGGCAGGAGACTTCGAGCAGTACGTGGCCGTGCTCGGTGAATTTCAGCGCATTGCTCAGCAGGTTCATCAGAATCTGTTTGAGTCGCGTGGGGTCGCCACGAATCCGTCGCGGCACGCCGGGCTCCAGGCCTACGTGCAGGCTCAGCTGTTTCTCCAGCGCCTGCGCGGTGAACAGCCGGATGGTTTCGGAAATCAGGATTTCCAGATCGAAGTCGATGTCTTCCAGGCTGAGCTTGCCGGAGCCGATCCGGGCGTAGTCGAGGATGTCGTTGATCACCGCCATCAGCGAGTTGCCGGAGCTGGAGATGGTATCCAGATAGAACTGCTGGCTGCGGTCCAGTGGCGTTTCACGCAGCAGTTGCAGCATGCCGAGCACGCCATTGAGCGGAGTGCGGATCTCGTGACTCATCTTGGCCAGGAAGCGGCTCTTGGCTTCATTCTCGCTGGCGGCCCGCTCGGCGGCCTCACGCGAGCGGTAGCCCTCTTCCTTGAGCAGGTTGATGCGATCGGCCAGGCCGATGGACAGGGTGATCAGTTCGAAAGCGACGCTGGCCTTGACCACCGCGGCGCCGTACAGGCCGAACAGCTCGAAGCCCAGCGAGCCGGCCGTGACCAGGATGAACGAGGCTAGCAGTACGCCCCAGGCCAGCGTGTAGTAGACGCCATAGCGCACGCCGCGACGCCAGACGAAGGCGCCGGTGGCAAGCAGGCCGACCGAGGCGGCGATCACCGTGATGCTGGCCAGGATGCTCCAGGTCTGCACGTCCAGCAGCAGCCCGGAAACCATGCTGCCGAGGGCGATCAGCAGTGTGCAGCGCAGCACCAGGTCGAGCCGAGGAAAGAGCTCGCGGGTGTGCAGGAAGTGGCGGCTGAACTGAATGGCGATCAGGCAATGGCTGAACATCAGGACGTAGATGCCCATGGCCACCAGCCCGCCGTCGTCGGCCAGCCATTTGACCAGCAGGCCGTCGAAGGAGAGCGCGAACAGTCCGACGTTGAGGGTGTAGACCAGATACCAGAAGTACGCCGGCTCGCGCAGCGAGGCGAAGAGGAACAGGTTGTAGCAGAACATCGCGAACAGCACGCCGTAGAAGGCACCGCTGATGCCGCTCAACTCCTGTTGCTGGGCCGCGCTGGCGTTGTAGCTGCTGAAGTACAGCGGCACGTAGAGCGTGCTGGTGGTCTTGATGCGCAACAGAAGGGTGGTTTCGCCCGGCGGCAGATCGACGGGAAACCAGAAGTCGCTGACCTTTACCGGGCGATCCGCGAAGGGGTAGCGATCCCCGGTCAGCTGCCTGCTGATGCTGCCGTCGGGGTACTGCAGGAACAGCTCGATGTGGTCGAGCAGCGGGTAGTTGATTTCGACGAAGCCGCCGAGCGGTGCGTCCAGCTCGTTGACCAGTCTGGCGCGTAACCACCATGTCGAGCTGTTCTTGCCCTCGTTCACATGGCCGCTCTCGACGGTGCGCATGCGCTCGTCCGCGAATGCCATGACTTCATCGACATCCAGCGCGCCATCCGGGTCCTCGAGGTAGAGGGTGCCGCTTCCGAGTGACTTGCGCAGGTCGGGTGAATCGAACACGACGGGCGAGATTGCCCAGGCTTGGAGCGACAGGCAAAACAGCAGCAAAGCCAGGCATGAACGCGGCGTCATGTTTCGTTCCGGAAGAGGCGCGCCCGAATGGGCGACACATATTAGTAGAGCGATGTGACGGTACCGATTCCTTGGGCTCTACATGGCGCCTTCAGAGTGCCGCACGTCCTTGTCCGGTTAACTTTGCCGAGTTACGCGCCGAGCGGCAAGCGTCTACTGCGCGAAGCAGGCGCCTGGTCACGTAAGCCAATCGCTCAGCTGTCGCGGTCCTGGGTGTGGTGCTGGCGACCGATCAGCGTGTCGACGGGCGGCACGCGGGTGTCGTTCTCCATCTGCGCATCGTGTTCCAGTTGATGGCTGAAACGTTCCAGCGAGTCTTTCGCGTGCTGAGAGTCGCTGGCGAAGACCGGCTGGCTGAGCATATAGCCACAGAGCAGGCGACTCATCGCGGCCAGACTGTCGATATGGGTGCGTTCGTAGCCATGGGTGGCATCGCAGCCGAAGGCCAGCAGCGCGGTGCGGATGTCGTGCCCCGCTTCGACCGCCGACTGGGCGTCGCTGTGGTAGTAGCGGAACAGGTCGCGGCGCACCGGGATCTCGTTCTCGCTGGCGAGCTTTAGCAGGTGGCGCGACAGATGAAAGTCGTAGGGGCCGCCGGAATCCTGCATCGCCACGGTTACCGCGTGCTCACTGGAGGCCTGGCCCTTGGCCGCCGGCGCGATGTCGATCCCGACGAACTCGCTGACGTCCCAAGGCAGGGCGCCGGCGGCTCCGGAGCCGGTTTCCTCGGTGATGGTGAACAGCGGATGTACATCGATGGGTGGTTCGCGGCCGCTTTCGACGATGGCCTTCAGTGCCGCCAGCAGCGCGGCGACGCCAGCCTTGTCATCCAGGTGGCGGGCGCTGATGTAGCCGTTCTCGGTGAATTCCGGCATTGGATCGAAGGCGACGAAATCACCGACGTTGACCCCCAGCGCGCAGGTTTCGTTGCGGCTGTAGGTATAGGCGTCCAGGCGCAGTTCGACGTGGTCCCAGCTCACCGGTGCTTCATCCACGGCGGTGTTGAAGGCATGCCCCGAGGCCAGCAGCGGCAGTACGCTACCGCGGATGACTCCGGTATCGGTGAAGACGCTGACGCGGCTGCCCTCGGCGAAACGGCTCGACCAGCAGCCCACCGGGGCCAGGCCGAGGCGGCCGGTATCCTGAATCTCGCGGACGATGGCGCCGATGGTGTCCAGGTGTGCCGCGACCGCGCGGTCCGGGCTGTAGCGGCGGCCCTTGAGTGTGGCGCGGATGGTGCCGCGGCGGGTCAGCTCGTAGGGGATGCCCAGCTCGGCCAGGCGCTCGGCGACATAGCGCACGATGGTGTCGGTGAATCCGGTGGGGCTGGGGATGGCGAGCATTTCCAGCAACACGCGTTGCATGTAGTTGAGATCGGGATCGGGGAGTTTTGCGGTCATGAAAGCTCCTGTTGACGGTGCCTTTTCAGCCACCGGATGGAGTGAATGTCGGAGAGCGGGACCCGCCATAGTGACGAGCGACCTGTGGCGACCCGGCTTGGTGCCGGGTCGCGCCAGACTCAACCTGCGGTGCTGAGCGGGAAGAGCAGGTCGATGAAGCGTTCGGCGGTCGGCTGCGGCTGATGATTGGCCAGGCCGACGCGCTCGTTGGCCTCGATGAAGACGTACTCCGGCTGGTCCGGTGCCGGCACCAGCAGGTCCAGGCCCACCACCGGGATGTCCAGCGCGCGGGCGGCGCGTACGGCGGCGTCGACCAGCTCGGGGTGCAGTTGCGCGGTGACGTCTTCCAGCGTGCCACCGGTATGCAGGTTGGCGGTGCGGCGCACCGCGAGCCGGTGTCCGTCCGGCAATACACTTTCGAAGTCGAAGCCGGCGTCGCGCAGGCAGCGCTGGGTTTCCTCATCCAGCGGAATGGAACTCTCACCGCCGGTAGCGGCCTGGCGCCGGCGGCTCTGCTTCTCGATCAGCGAACCGATGCTGGTGCGGCCATCTCCGATGACTTCCGCCGGGCGGCGTATCGCCGCGGCGACCACCTCGAAGCCGATCACCACGATGCGCAGGTCGAACCCCGGATGAAAGCTTTCCAGCAATACGCGACTGTCGTACTGCCGGGCGCGCTGGATGGCGTCTTCCATTTCGGTCGCATCGCGCAGGTCCACCGCCACGCCCATGCCCTGTTCGCCATCCACAGGCTTGACCACCACGCTGCCGTGCTCGGCGAGGAACGCGGCATTTTCCTTCGGGCCGGCAGCCAGCTGTTGCGCCGGAAGACAGATGCCGGCCTGGGACAGGGTACGGTGGGTCAGGCGCTTGTCCTGGCAGAGCGTCATGCTGACAGCCGAGGTCAGGTCGGATAGCGACTCTCGGCAGCGTACCCGCCGGCCGCCCTGGGTCAGGGTGAACAGACCGGCTTCGGCATCGTTGATCTCGATCTCGATACCGCGCCGCCGGGCCTCGTCGACGACGATCTTGGCGTAGGGGTTGAGCTTTGCTTCCGGGCCAGGGCCGAGGAACAGCGGCTGGTTGAAGCTGTTCTTGCGCTTGACGGTGAAGGTCTGCAGGTCACGGAAGCCCAGCTTGGCGTACAGCGCCTTGGCCTGCTGGTTGTCGTGCAGCACCGACAGATCGAGATAGGCCAGGCCGCGGCCCATGTAGTGTTCGATCAGGTGACGCACCAGCGCCTCGCCGACGCCCGGCCGCGGGCAGCTTGGCGAAACCGCCAGGCACCACAGGCTGGAGCCGTTTTCCGGATCGTTGAAGGCGCGGTGGTGGTCGATGCCCATCACGCTGCCGATGATCTGCCCGGAGGTTTCGTCCTCGGCCAGCCAGTACACCGGGCCGCCCTGTTCGCGCGGGGTGCAGCGATCCGGGTCGACGGGCATCATGCCGCGCGCCTGGTACAGACCGTTGATGGCCTGCCAGTCCGCTTCGCTCTGGGCACGACGCACACAGAAGCCACGGAAACGCTTCTGCGCAGGGCGGTAGTCGGTGAACCAGATGCGCAGGGTATCGGAGGGGTCGAGAAAGAGTTGCTGCGGTGCATAGGACAGCACCTGGTGTGGCGCGGCGACGTACAGCGCGATATCGCGCTCGCCCGCCTGCTCGTTGAGCAGTTCGGCAGCGAGTTGGGCGGGATCGGAGTAGGTGTGGCCGACCAGAATGCGACCCCAGCCGCAATGCAGGATCACCGGGCCGCAGGGCTCCTCCTGACCGTCCTCGGCGAAGCGTGCCTGCAGCCGCTGGTAGGTCGGAGCCTGTCCGCGCAACAGACGCTGACCGTAGGCTTGGGACTTCTGCATGGTGCGTTCCTTGATGCTAAGTCACGAACCGGCAGCGGCGGGGCGATGTGCTTGCCCCCGTGGCGCGTGGCAACCGCAGCCGTTCGTGAGCGGGTTATCGGGGCCGTCGTGGCCTGGCGCCTGCAGCGGCCACCGTCAAAGGCCTTGTTCGCTCAACCATAGGTTGACCGCCGCTAGCTGCCAGAGTTTTGAACCGCGCAGCGGCGTGAGCTGGCCATCCGGATCGGCGAGCAGCTTCTCCAGTGCCTGCGGGTTGTAGAGGCCGCGCTCCTGGCTGGGGTCGAGCAGCATCTCGCGAACCCAGTTCAGCGTCGCTCCCTGCAAGTGCTTGAGGCCCGGCACCGGGAAGTAGCCCTTAGGCCGGTCGATCACCTCGGCAGGAATCACCTGGCGCGCCGCTTCCTTGAGCACATACTTGCCGCCCTCGGGCAGCTTGAATCTGGCCGGGATGCGCGCCGACAGTTCGGCAACGCGGTAGTCGAGGAACGGCGTGCGCGCCTCCAGGCCCCAGGCCATGGTCATGTTGTCGACGCGCTTGACCGGGTCATCGACCAGCATCACCGTGCTGTCGATACGCAGCGCCTTGTCCACCGCCGCATCGGCGCCGGGCTGGGCGAAGTGCTGACGGACGAAGTCGCCGGAGAAGTCGCCCTGGACCCACTGCTGCTGCACGGTCTCGGCATATTCCTCGTACGTGCGGTCGCGGAACGCGGCCAGGTAGGCCGCCACCGGGTCTTCGGCGCCGTCCACCAGCGGATACCAGTGGTAGCCGGCGAACAGTTCGTCCGCACCCTGGCCGCTCTGCACCACCTTGCAGTGCTTGGCCACTTCCCGCGAGAGCAGGTAGAAGGCTATGCAGTCATGGCTGACCATCGGCTCGCTCATCGCCTGGAAGGCGGCCGGTAGCTGCTCGAGGATTTCCTTTTCCTGAATGCGCAGCTGGTGGTGGCGCGTGTTGTAGTGCTTGGCGATCAGATCCGAGTACTTGAACTCGTCGCCGCGCTCGCCGCCGGCATCTTCGAAGCCGATGGAAAAGGTCAGCAGGTTATCGGCCACGCCGGCTTCGCGCAGCAGGCCGACCAGCAGGCTGGAGTCGACACCGCCGGAGAGCAGTACGCCGACATCCACCGCGGCGCGCTGACGGATCGCCACCGCCTCGCGCATGGTGTCCAGGGTGCGCTGTTTCCAGTCTTCGAAGCTATAGTTGCGCTCCTCTTCTCGGGCGCCGAATTCCAGCTCCCACCAGCGCTGGGTGGTGGTCGCGCCATTGGCGTCGACGCGCATCCAGCTCGCCGGCGGCAGCTTCTCGATACCGGCGATCAGCGTGTCCGGTGCCGGAACCACGGCGTGGAAACTCATGTAGTGATTCAGCGCCACCGGATTCAAAACACCGGCGATATCGCCGCCCTTGAGCAGTGCCGGCAGCGACGAGGCGAAGCGCAGGCGCTGGTCGGTGCGCGACAGGTACAGCGGCTTGACGCCGAGACGGTCGCGGGCGATGAACAGCTGCTGGCTGTCGCGCTCCCAGATGGCAAAGGCGAACATGCCGTTCAGCCGCGGCAGCAGCGCTTCGCCCCAGGCATGGAAGCCCTTGAGCAGCACTTCGGTATCGCCTTCGGAGAAGAAGCGGTAGCCCAGGCCTTCCAGCTCTGCGCGCAGTTCCGGGTAGTTGTAGATGGCGCCATTGAAGACCATCGACAGGCCGAGGGCCGAGTCGATCATCGGCTGGCCGGACGCCTCGCACAGATCCATGATCTTCAGGCGTCGGTGACCCAGGGCGAGTGGGCCTTGGCTGTGGAAACCGCACGCGTCGGGGCCGCGCGCAGTCAGGTGTTGAGTGATGCGTTCAACCGCAGCCAGATCGGCCGGGCGGTTATCGAAGCGAAGTTCTCCAGCTATGCCACACATAAGATCCTTACCGGTTTTGCCGTTGGGGAGTGTGACTGGCCCGTCACCCGCTAAGTTCAGCCTTTCGGATCAGCGCAGCGGCGCCGATGCGGCCGGGAACAGGTCAGTCAGCTTTTTACACCAAAACAAAAAAATGCTTTGATGTCAAAGTTAGTTTTCGCAAGAAAAGCCGCATATGACTGAAGAAACAGTTTTAAACGAAAGCAATAGTGCTGGGCTGGAAGCCTTCGAGATGCCGCTGTTTCAGGCCATGCGCCGGTTGCAACAGGACGCCGAAGTACATGCCAAGCGTCTGGCGCGCTACGGAGGGTTGAGCCCTGTGCAGCTGATGATCCTGCAGGTGCTGGCTAGCGAAGGGCAGTTGACCGCGAGTGACCTGAGCCGGCGCGTCAGCCTTACCGCAGCCACGCTTTCCGGGCAGATCGACCGGCTGGAGGAGCGCGGGCTGTTGCAGCGCCAGCGCGACGACCAGGACCGTCGCCGCCAGTGGCTGCTGCTCAGCGATAGCGGCCGCGCCTTGTTGCAGCAGGCGCCAGCGCTGCTGCCACCGGAATTCCGCGCTCGTTTGGCCGCCTTGCCGCAATGGGAGCGCCACGCGCTGACCGCCGCGCTGCTGCGTGCCGCCGAGCTGTGCGGCGACATGGAGTGAGCGCCTAGGGTCTGTTCCCGTTTCATCGCGAGCCCGCGAATGAAACGGGAACAGACCCTAGCGCGAGTTCTTCAGGCTTTCCACGGTCAGCTCCAGCGCCTTGCGCATGTCCAGCCGTGCTGAGCGACCGACATCGCGATCATCCAGTCGATAGCCGCGCTCGGACGGCAGGATCGGCGCGGTAAGGTCATCCGCCTCGGCGGGCTCGAAATCCGAGTCGCGGCCGATGGTCATGGCGCTGCGGCGTAGCAGTTCGCGCACCTGATCCGGCTCCAGCGCGGGATTGACCGAAAGCATCGCGCCCACCGCACCGGCAACCAGCGGCGTGGCATAGGAAGTACCGCAGTGCACGTCGCCGCGCTTGTCGGGATCGAGCGTGGCTGCACGGGTGCAGGCGGCGGCAGTGATGTCCACGCGCATATCAACGTTGGATGATTTGCGCTTGCGTACGTAGTCGGGGTGCTCCACCGAGACCTTTTTCCGGTCGTTGCGCTCATGGCCGCCGACCACCAGCAGCTGCTCGGTGATGAACGAGGAGGGCAGTCGATAGTCGTCGCGCCCGGAGTGGGCCGAGCCATTGCCGGCGGAGTTGATCACCAGCACGTCGGGATGTTCGCGGCGCAACCAGAGGAAGAATTCCTCCAGCAATTCCTCGTAGCCGCTCATGGCGATGCCCGAACGCAGCAGCGAATCCACCGGTTCGCCTTCCACATCCACCGTGCCGATGCGGTGGATACCCCAGCTCCAGTTGAGGATGCGCGCGCCGTCCTCCACCAGATTCACCGAGGCCGCGACGTTGGCCGTGATGCCGGCGTCCGAGTTGCGCTCGACGATCACCTCGAAGCCCGGCCCGGTGCCGTCCAGCGCACTGAGAAAGCCCTGGTCGCGGGCATCACTGGCGTGGGCGGCGAGAATGCCGGCGACGCTGCTGCCGTGATTGTCCGGCCGGTCGGCGTCGCGGGCGTAGAGACACGTGCGCTGTTGCTGTGGATCGCAGGGTTCGAGGTACTCGGCAAAATGCGGTGCATCGAAATCCACCGCGCGTTCGATGATGCCGATACGCACCGGCTGTTTTTCCCCGGTGCGCTGGCTGGCGGGAATGCGTTCGCGGTAGTAGTCCACCGCATCGAGGAAGCGGTTGGCGGCCCACTCGCGGTTCTGCGGACGCTTCTGATCCGCGGTCTTGCCGGTTTCCTGCTCGTCGTTCTCGGCGGCCGATTCCTCGATCACCACGGCATCCACACCCACCTCGCTGCCCAGGCGCAGCACCATGGCATCGCGTTCGGTCAGGTCTTTCACTGGTAGGCGCAGCTGATAGGTGTTCAGCGGCGGTATGGCGCCGACGACTTCGGCGCCGTACTTCTCGGCGAGCTGGCGCGCCTTTTCCAGCCCCTTGTGGTCCTCCTCGATGATCAGGCTGACCAGGTCTACATAGGTGGTCAGGTCATCCATGTTGCGCGCCACTTCATCGGGTTTGGCGGCGAGCACCTGGCTTCGTCCGGCCGAGAGCCAGACCGGATTGCTGCGTAGCCCGTCGCGCTCAAGCCACAGCGGGCCGCTGCGCACTGCGTCCGCCGCAAGGGTCAGACGCAACTGCTCACCGTCGCGCTGGAGCTTTTCGGCAGCCACTCGCTCGCCGTTGAGGTGCAGCTGCACCTCGCCACGGGGCAAACCTTTGGCGCTCAGGCACCAGCTCAGCGAATCTCCGGCAAAGAGGTCGCCGCAGCGCTTGAGCTGGGTAATGCGGATTGGATCTTCTGCAGCTACTGGAAGGGTGGCGAGGGCACTCAATAGCCCAAGGCCGAGGGTGAACAGGGCGCAAGCGCGTGCAGGCATGGCTCAACGTCGCTCGAGGTAGTTGACGCTGAACAGCCCGCGCCGGTCGGTCCACTGACCGCGACAGGCGAAGCCGGCGGCATCGGCCAGGGCGGCGAAGGATTCCAGCGTGTACTTGTAGGAGTTTTCCGTGTGCAGGCTTTCCCCGGCATCGAAGTGGAAGCGCCGGCCTTCGATGGTCACGTCCTGCGCATCGGGGCTGATCAGGTGCATCTCGATGCGCGATTCGGCCTCGTTGAAGAAGGCGCGATGGACGAAACGTGACGGGTCGATGTCGCTGTCCAGCTCGTTGCGGATGCGCTGCAGCAGGTTGAGGTTGAAGGCAGCGGTGACATGGGCGCGGTCGTTGTAAGCCGCCTCCAGCACCGCGCGGTCCTTGACCAGATCGACGCCGATCACCAGGCCGCCGCCCACCGGCAGCACATCGTGCAGACGCTGCAGGAAGGCTGAGGCCTCGCCCGGGGTGAAATTGCCGATGCTGGAACCGGGGAAGAACATCAGCGGGTGCTCGCTGGAGAAATCATCCGGCAGGTTCAGCTCGTTGGAAAAGTCGGTACAGGCGGCATGCACCTCCAGCCACGGGTAGTCCGCCGCCAGCCGCTGGGTGCTGCTGAGCAGGAAGTCCTCGGAGATGTCGATGCCCAGATAGCTGGTTGGGTGCAGTGCCTCCAGCAGCAGGCGTACCTTGCGACTGGCGCCGCTGCCCAGCTCGATCAGGTCGCTGTGAGGCCCGGCGATGTCGAGGATGTCGTTGGCCGCCTCGGCGAGGATCTGCTCCTCGGTGCGGGTGATGTAGTACTCGGGCTGCTGGCAGATCTGCTCGAACAGCTCGGACCCGCGGCGATCATAGAAGAACTTCGGCGAGGCCCATTTCGGGCTCGCGGCGAACCCGGCGAGGGTTTCGTCGCGCAGCGAGGCGTCGTGTGGCTGTTGCAGCTGATCGTGAAAGTGAATTGCCAGCGCCATGTTCAGAGCCCTCTGGCCAGGCGTAGCCCGGCGAACTGCCAGCGCATGGCCGGCTGGAAGAAGTTGCGGTAGGTGACCCGTAGGTGGGATTCCGGCGTGGCGCAGCAACCGCCACGCAAGACCATCTGGCCGGACATGAACTTGCCGTTGTACTCGCCGAGGCTGCCCTCCAGCGGGCGAAAACCCGGATAGGGCAGGTAGGCGCTGGCGGTCCACTCCCAGACATCGCCGAACAGCTGCCTCGGGCCGTCATGGCCGGGCGGCGCGGCGACCGGTTGCAGGTAGTCGCTTTCAAGGAAGTTGCCGCGCAATGGCTGGTCGGCGGCGGCGACTTCCCATTCCGCTTCGCTCGGCAGCCGCGCACCGGCCCAGCGTGCGAAGGCATCGGCCTCGTAATAGCTGATGTGACAGACCGGTGCTTCCAGGTCCAGCGGGCGCAGACCACCAAGGGTCATCTCGTGCCAGCTGGCGTCCTCGCGCAGCCAGTACAGCGGAGCGTTCCAGCCGGCCTGCTGGATCAGGTCCCAGCCGTCCGACAGCCACAGCTCCGGGCGGGCATAACCGCCGTCAGTGATGAACGACAGGTATTCGCGGTTGCTAACCAATCGTTCGGCAAGCTGGAAGTCCTCGACGAACTGGCGATGTCGCGGGGTTTCGCAATCGAAGGCGAAGTCGCTGCCGGCATGCCCGATGTGCTGCACACCGCCGGCGTATTGGTGCCAGCGCGGGCGCTCGGGGCTGCTGGGCCGGGGCTGGGCGAGATCGTCGCGATAGACCGGGTGCAGCGGGTTCTGCGCAAGGATGTGCTTGATGTCCATCAGCAGCAGTTCCTGGTGCTGCTGCTCGTGCTGCAGGCCGAGGCCGACGCGGCGGACGATTTCGGCAGCCTGCTCGCGCGGCGGATTGCTCAGCAGTTCGCCCATGGCCTGGTCGACGTGGCGGCGATAGCGATAGATCTCGTCCACACCCGGGCGGGACAGCACACCGCGCCGCGCCCGCGGAAAGGGCAGGCCATGAGTCTGGTAGTAGGAATTGAACAGGTAGTCGTAGGCCTCGTTCAGTCGCCGGTAGCCGGGCAGATAAGGCAACAGCAGAAAGGTCTCGAAGAACCAGCTGACATGCGCCAGGTGCCATTTCGGCGGGCTGACTTCCGGCGTGCTCTGGATGACGTAATCCTCGACCTGCAGCGGCGTGCAGATCGCCTCGCTGGTGGCGCGTACCTGCCGGTAACGCTGCAGCAACAGGTCGAGCTCGGCGAGTACCGGATGCGAATGTGGCTGCTCTGCCAGGTTGCCCATGGCTGTCCCCCTCGGGTTTGACGACCGAAACGGCCTCCCATAGCGACCCGGCGCGGCGGGCAAAAGTTTCTGCCGGCCGGCTTGGCGACCGTGAAGAAAAAGCGGCCGCGCTTTGGTCACTCTGTATGAGCAAAGCAGGGGATCGAGCCATGCGAAAGTTGTCAGTTCTGGGTTCCGCAGTGCTGTTGGCTGCCTGCGGGCAACACAATACGGCGTCCTATACCGACGCTGCGGGCGCGCCGAAAAGCGCCGAGACGCGCACCCTCGAGGTTGGCGCAAAGCTGTTGCAGGGCAAGGCGCCGCTAAATGCCGTGAGCGCTTACCTCAACGGCTTTCACTTCTACAACGGCGACATGGATGGGCAGATGGAGGCCCACCACTACGTCACGCGGCTGAACGAGGACGTGATGCAGGCGCTGATCTACGACGGCAATGGCAGCGATGCCAAACTCATGGGCGTTGAATACATCATCAGTGCGCGCCTGTTCGCGACGCTGCCCGACGATGAGAAGAAGCTCTGGCACAGCCACGATTACGAGGTGAAGTCCGGCTCGCTGGTTGCACCTGGCCTGCAGCAGGTCGCGGAAAAGCAGCTGATGGAACAGGTGGTCAGCACCTACGGCAAGACCTGGCACACCTGGCATACCGACCGCGACAAGGAACTGCCCTATGGAATTCCGGCATTGATGATGGGCTTTACCGCGGATGGCCAGTTGGACCCGGCGCTGGAACAGGCCCGTGACGACCGTCTCGACGTGGATACCCAGGCGATCCGTCGCAGCCGCGAGTCGATCCCGCAGCCGACGGTCGATCCGGCGGCAAATGCCTGGGAGAAAGGTGAAGTGATTCAGCTGCAGCGGGTGCGGGGGGCCGGCGAGCATCGCCACGGCGATGGGGCTGGGCGGGCGGAAATCATCGAGTCGGGACGCCTGCAACAACAGCAACAACGCAGCGATGAACGCTGAGGTTACTGATCGCCGTCGACCGGGGGTGTCGGGCGAATCAGGATTTCGTTGACGTCGACATGGGCCGGCTGCGATAGGGCATAGACCACTGCGCGGCCGACATCCTCCGGCTGCAGGGCATAGGGCGGCGGCTCGTCGAACAGCGGCGTGTCGACCATGCCCGGCTCGATCAGCGTGACCCGCACGCCGCTGCCGCGCAGTTCTTCGCGCACACTCAGGCCCATCCCGGTCACCGCCCATTTGCTGGCGCTGTACATCGAGCCGGGAATGACGAAGCGCCCGGCCGCCGAACCGGTGAGCAGCAGATGACCGCGGCTGGCCTTCAAGGCGGATAGCGTGCAGCGCAGGGTCAGGCCGACGCCGTAGACGTTGGTCAGCAGCATGGTTTTCCAGACTTCGGGATCGGCGCCGCTGAAACCGCCGTCGCTGCCGGGGATGCCGGCGTTGGCGTAGACGGCATCGAGCTGGCCGTAGTGATCGAGCACGCGTTGCACCATGGCTTGCTGCTCGGCGTAATCGGTCACGTCGCAGCGAATGGCGAGGGCGCGCTGCGGCCCGATTTCATCGACCAGATGCTGCAGCTTGTCCTCGGAGCGCGGCGAGCGCCAGCCGGTAGCCGGCCGCCGCTGCCAGGCGTGCGGTTGCCGCGCCGATACCGGATGAGGCGCCGGTGATCAGCAGCACGTGATCGCTCATGGCCGCTCCTCAGTAGTTCGGCGTGGTTTCCGGAATGGCGCTGTCGTCGGTGATGAACGGCATGCTCCAGGGTTCGAGGGTGCAACCCTTGTCGATCAGCTCCTGCCGGGTCTGCTCGATCACCTGTGCCATGCGCAGCGGGTCGGCGTAGTCGCGCACCTGCGCCACGCGGGTGATTTCCTCGCCGCTGCCGTTCATCACGGTGAAGCCGAAGCTGTCGTCCTCGGGGTTGGCGCTGGTCACGCAACCACAGGGCAGGAAGGCTTCCGAGGCCAGTTGCATGGCGTTGTCGAGGCTGAGCGGGGTGGTGGTCATGGTCATCTCCGTTGCGTTGCGGATGTTTCAAGTTGACCGCCATATCCCATGGCCGTTTCCCGACCGCCGACCGGCTGTCGCTTGTGCAAAGGCCGGGGCGCCACCATATTCATCGGCATGACCACGTCATCCGTCGATCCGCTTGGCCATTTCCACCCCGCCGTGCCGGGCTGGTTTTCCCGCAGCTTTCCCGCACCGACGCCGGCCCAGGCGGCTGCCTGGCCCCTTATTCGTGCCGGTCGTTCGACCTTGGTGGCCGCGCCGACTGGCTCGGGCAAGACGCTGACCGCCTTTCTCGCCGCCATCGATGGTCTGGTGCAGCAGGGGCTGGCCGAGGGCGGCCTGGCCGACGCGACGCGCGTGCTCTATGTCTCGCCACTGAAGGCCTTGTCCAACGACATCCATATCAACCTGGAGAAGCCGCTCGCCGGGATCACCACGGAGCTGGCGCGTCTGGGGCTACCTGCGCTGGAAATCCGCACCGCGGTGCGTACCGGCGACACGCCGCAGGCCGAGCGCAACGCCATGCGCAAGCGCGTGCCGCATATCCTCGTCACCACGCCGGAATCGCTCTATGTGCTGCTCGGCTCGGCATCTGGGCGCGAAATGCTCGCCGATGTGCAGAGCGTGATCGTCGACGAGATTCACGCCATCGCCGGCAACAAGCGTGGCAGCCATCTGGCGCTGTCGCTGGAGCGACTGGAAGCGCTCTGCAATCGGCCGCTGGTGCGGGTCGGCCTGTCGGCGACGCAGAAACCGATCGATGCGGTGGCGCGCTTTCTGGTCGGCGTCGAGCGACCGTGCGAGATCGTCGACATCGGCCATGGCCGCGCCCGCGACCTGGCGCTGGAAGTGCCGCCGGTGCCGCTGGAAGCGGTGATGAGCAACGACGCCTGGGCGCTGGTCTACGATCGCCTCGCGGCACTGGCTGGCGAGCACCGCACCACGCTGGTGTTCGTCAACACGCGGCGCATGGCCGAGCGCACCACCCGCCACCTGGCCGAGCGGCTGGGTGCGGAGGTGGTCGCTGCGCATCACGGCAGTCTGGCCCGCGAACAGCGGCTGAGCGCCGAGCAGAAGCTCAAGCGCGGCGAGTTGCGGGTACTGGTCGCGACTGCCTCGCTGGAGCTGGGCATCGACATCGGTGATGTCGAGCTGGTCTGCCAGCTGGGGTCGCCACGCTCGATTTCGGCTTTCCTGCAGCGGGTCGGGCGCGCCGGGCACCAGGTCGCCGGGGTGTCCAAGGGGCGGCTGTTTCCCAGCTCCCGCGACGACCTGATCGAGTGTGCCGCGCTGCTCGACGCCGTGCGTCGTGGCGAGCTGGACACGCTGAAGATCCCGCACGCGCCGCTGGATGTGCTGGCCCAGCAGATCGTCGCGGAGGTGGCCTGTCGGGAATGGGAGGAGGAAGCGTTGCTCCAGCTGTTCCGCCGCGCGATGCCCTATGCCGCAGTCGACGACGCGACCTTCCAGGCACTGCTGCGAATGCTCGCCGAGGGCTATACGACCCGCCACGGAACCCGCGGCGCCTATCTGCACCGTGATCTCGCGACGCGCAGCCTGCGTGGCCGCCGCGGTGGCCGGCTGACTGCACTGACCTCCGGCGGCACCATCGCCGACAACGCCGACTATGCCGTGCTGCTGGAGCCGCAGGGGCTGAATATCGGCACGGTGAACGAGGACTTCGCGGTGGAGAGCCTGGCCGGCGATGTGTTCCAGCTGGGCAACACGTCGTATCGCATCCTCAAGATCGAGTCCGGGCGGGTGCGTGTCGAAGACGCTCAGGGCATGCCGCCGAGCATTCCCTTCTGGCTGGGCGAGGCGCCAGGGCGCAGCGACGAGCTGTCCTTTGCCGTGGCGCGGCTGCGTGACGAGATCGATCGACGGTTGGCTGAGGGGGCGGCGGTGGGCAGGGTGGACCTGTCGCCCGCCATCGATTGGCTTACCGGCACCCTTGGCCTGGCGGAAACCGCCGCGCGACAGATCGTCGAATACCTGGCGCGTGCCCGCTCCGCACTTGGCGCCTTGCCGACTCAGCAGCGGCTGGTGATGGAGCGCTTCTTCGACGAGTCCGGCGGCACCCAGCTGGTCATTCATTCACCCTATGGCAGCCGCATCAATCGCGCCTGGGGGCTGGCACTGCGCAAGCGCTTCTGCCGCACCTTCAACTTCGAGCTGCAGGCCGCGGCCACCGAAGACGCCATCATTCTTTCGCTGTCCACCAGCCACAGCTTCCCGCTGGCGGACGTCTGGCGCTACCTGCATTCGGCCAGCGCCGAGCAGGTGCTGATCCAGGCGCTGCTGGATGCACCGTTGTTCGGCGTGCGCTGGCGCTGGATTGCCACCACCGCGCTGGCCCTGCCGCGCATGGCCGGCGGGCGCAAGGTCGCGCCGCAGCTGCAGCGCATGAAGAGTGAAGACCTGCTGGCCACGGTCTTTCCCGATCAGGTGGCCTGCCTGGAAAATATCGTCGGCGAGCGCGAGATTCCCGACCATCCGCTTGTACGCCAGACCCTCGATGACTGCCTGCACGAGGCCATGGATAGCGAAGGCTGGCTCGCGCTGCTGCGGCGCATGGAGGGCGGCGAGGTCGAACTGCTGGCGCGTGATCTGCCCGCGCCGTCGCCGCTGGCCATGGAGATTCTCGGCGCGCGCCCTTACGCCTTTCTAGACGATGCGCCGCTGGAAGAGCGCCGCACCCAGGCGGTGCTCGCGCGGCGCTGGAGCGATCCGGAGTCGGCTGACGATCTGGGCGCGCTGGACCCGGAAGCGATCGCCGCCGTGCGTGAGGAGGCCTGGCCCGAGGCACGCAGTGCCGACGAGTTGCACGAGGCGCTGACAGCGCTCGGTTGCATTGCCGAAGCCGAGACCGGCGCACAGCCGCAATGGAGCGAATGGCTGGCCGAACTGGCCCGTGGCGGCCGCGCGACGCGCATGCAGGTGGCGCACGACCGTGTCCTCTGGTTGCCGCTCGAGCGCCTGATGCTGCTGCGCGCGGTCTATCCGCAGGCCCCGTTCCAGCCGCATCTGCAGGCGCCCGGCGGCTACGATCAGCCAATCGAGGAAGAGGCGGCACTGGTCGAGCTGATTCGTGCGCGGCTGAGCGGCTTCGGCCCGCTGCCGGTGGCGTTGATCGCGCGGCCGCTGGCGTTACCGGCCTCTGCCGTCGCGGCGGCGCTGGTCCGTCTGGAAAGTCAGGGTTACGTGATGCGCGGGCGTTTCAGCGCTGGCGCAGTGGAGGAGGAGTGGTGCGAGCGGCATCTGCTGGCGCGTATCCATCGCTACACGGTCAAGCGCCTGCGGCGGGAGATCGAGCCGGTCGAACGTGTCGATTTCATGCGCTTTCTTGCTGACTGGCAGCATCTGTCCGCGACCACGCGCATGCAGGGGCGCGAGGCGCTGGCCACGGTCGTCGAACAGCTGGAGGGCTTTCAGGCCGCCGCCGCAGCGTGGGAGGCCGATCTCTTGCCGGCGCGCCTGAAGGATTATGGCGGCACCTGGCTGGACGAGCTGTGCCGCTCCGGTCGCATTGTCTGGACGCGGCTGGCCGGGCGACTCAGGGCCAGCGGCGGGCCGGTGCGCGGCACGCCGATCGTGCTGCTGCCGCGGCGCCAGTTACCGACCTGGTATGCACTGGCCAGCGATGCGCCGGCGCCGGAGCTGTCTTCACGGGCACAGCGGGTGCTCGAATGTCTGAACGCCCAGGGCGCGCTGTTCTTCGATGAGCTGCAGCACGACGCGCATCTGCTGCGCAGCGAACTGGAGGATGCCCTTGGCGAGCTGGTGGCGGTGGGTTTGGTGAACGCCGACAGCTTCGCCGGTCTGCGCGCATTGCTGGCGCCGGCGAGCAAGCGCTCGCGCACGGCCCGGCGAAGCCGAGGGGGTGCCTTTATCGGCGGGATGGATGACGCCGGCCGCTGGGCACTGGTGCGCAAGTCTGGAGCGGGCGACGAGGAGGCAGGAACAACGGCGTTCGATGCAGAGGCACTGGAGCACATTGCCCGTGTGCTGCTGCGCCGTTACGGCGTGGTGTGCTGGCGCCTGCTGGCGCGTGAAGCGGACTGGTTGCCGCCCTGGCGCGACCTGCTGCGGGTCTACCACCGACTGGAAGCCCGTGGCGAGATTCGCGGCGGGCGCTTTGTCGCGGCGGTGGCGGGCGAGCAGTTCGCCCTGCCGGAGGCGCTTGGCTTGCTGCGCGAGGTGCGCAAGCGGCCGCTGACCGGCGAGATGCTGGCGGTGTCCGCGGTCGATCCGTTCAATCAGCTCGGCACCCTGCTGCCGGGCGCCAGGGTGCCGGCCCTGGCGGCAAATCGGATCCTTTTTCGCGACGGGTTGCCGGTGGCTGTGCTGGCGGCGGGCAAGCCGCAATGGCTGGTCGAACTGGACGAGGATGCCCAGCGCGAGGCGCGCCGCCTGCTGACCCCAGCCAGACGCTGAGCAGCTAGTAGCCCGTTTGGTACGTTCAGTTGGTCACTTTCGGCGCCCATGGCCCCGATGCTGTGTTGCTGCTCCTTGCCATAGCACCGCTATGACTCGTCACAGCGCCTTGTTTTGCAGCCATGTTCATTCGAACCTGCCTCAGCCCACTCACCGCCCAGGCCACCAGAGATCAGGCTGTCGGCGCCAGGCATTTCAGGTCGCCGAAGTCGGTGCGCAGCTGCGCCAGGCGCCCGCTGAGGTGGGTCCGCTGCCCTTCGTCGGCAAGGCTGTAGAGGTCGGCCACCAGGTCCAATCCGGCCTGCTCGGCACGCTGCAACGCGGCCTGATCGTTCGTACTCAGCAACGCCTCGCGCTCCTGCAGCAGCTGCGCGATGCGGTCATCGAAATCGTCACGGTGGCGCTGCTCGACCGCGGCCAACAGCAGCTCTTGCCAGCGCTCGCGGTTGCTCAGCCAGCGGCTGTTCTGCTCGTTCAGGGCGTGAGACCAGAGCAGCACACGTTGACGCTGGGCCGCGTTCAACTGGCCGAGCCAGTACTGCAGGCGCTCCTGCATGCGCTCGGCACGCTCGCGAATCTGCCGTTCCAGCGGCGAAGCCAGATATTTCTCCCGGTACTCCTCTCGGTTTTCCTCCAGCGCGTTGCGCAGTTCGGCGACCTGCTCGTCGCTCAGGGCACGCAGCAGATCCGTTGCGGTGGGGGTGATCTCCACGGCAACGCTGTGCATGGCGTCGCGGACGTCGCGGTACTGTGGTTCGAGATCGCGGCGATCGAGCTGGCCGCCAGCAGTTTCGCGCTCAAGCTGTTCGAGGTTGGCCAGCAGTTCCGGCAATTGCGTGCTGCAGTGCCAGGCCAGGTGCTCGCGCAGGCGTTCGCGCAGCTCGTCCTTCTGACGGTTATCCAGGTCGAGATAGTCGTTGAGCGTCCAGGGCACGACCATGTCGAGGTTGCGATAGACCAGGGTGGCGCGGCTGCAGCCGTTCAACAGCGTGGCGCAGAGCAGGGTCAGCAGGAGCAGGCTGGCAATGGGGCGCATCGTCTTTCCTCGAGCGTCGGCGGCTGTTCTGTAGAGCCACGGCAGCGCCGGGGGTTCGGCTGGCGGACCGTTTCGTCGGTGCCGGCGAGCAAAGGTGGCTGGCCTGTGGTCTTCCCTACATGGAGTCGTTCCGACGATATGGGGCGGCCGACTTACCCAGCAGCAGTGGAGAAAAGCCATGACCTCTCAGATCAAGCACCTCAGCGGCGAAGACGTACCCAAGGCCTGGCGCCCGACCTGGGTCGTGTGCTGGGTAGTGGAGCTGAACGGCACCATCGTCGGTGGCCCCTACGCCACCGAACAGGAAGCGCGTGCGGTGGCCGATGGCGACGAGGAGCCGCGGATCTCGCAGACCCCGGCGCCCTGAAGCGGTAATCCCAGGCGCCTGGGCCCGTAACTAGCGGGACTGTTCCAGGCAGTGCTGCGGGCAGGGCGCCTGATACGGGACCGATGGCGGTGGCGGAGCGACCAGCTGATTCACCAGCTCCAGTGATTTATCGAAGGATGGATAGCCGCTGCGCGCGACATCCAGCTCGCCGTAGGCGTCGCGGTAGCGTTCCGCGCGATCCTCGTCTGCTTGGTTGAGCAGGTACGGCTCGTGATAGATCTTGTAGAGCAGCGCCACCGCGTGGGGGTGGCCCTTGCGCTTGGCCTTCTCCAACAGGTCGAGCACTTCCGATGGCTCCGGGCCTTGGCGAATCAGCAGCAGGGCCTGATAGAACTCAGTCTCGCCGCGCCGATCCAGCTTCGCACTGCGATCGAGCAGCGCCTGGGCAAGTTCGTAGCTGTCTTCGTCGCCGATCGAAATCAGAATCTTCGCCTGCATCAGGTCATTCTGGTACAGCAGCCGTTCGGCACGACATTGGTCGTTCCAGTCGCGGTCGCAGGATTGAGTGGCGCAGCCGCCGAGGGTCAATAGCAGGCTGACCAGCAGTGCCTTTTTCATGGCTGAATTGGTACTCCGTTCTCTTTTCGCCAGTATGAGCCGTGCCAGCTTCGATTCGCCAGTGGCGCTTACGTTCGCTCAATAATTGGGGCAGGGCGCGCTCATCTCTTGCAGGCCGTAGCGCCTGAGCAGGGTCTGCCAGCGCGCGCTGTGCGGCAGATCGGCGATGAGCTGATGCACGAACTGCGTGGTTTCGGCTGGCAGGCTGGCGGTCATGAGCACATGCCGGTCGAAGACATAGAGCGGGCGTGGCGAAACATGCAGCGGTGCGTCCGGCACCTCTGTCAGGCTGAAGAACAGCCGTGAGGAGCGCGGCATCAACGCGACATCGATGCGCTGGTTCAGCAGCTTGTTCAGGTTCTGCAGATCATTGTGCACGTCTTCGCGCTGGATCAGGCCCTTGTCGATGTCGCCTTCCAGCGCCCGGTAGAGATGCCCGAGCACGCCGCCCAGACGCAGGCCGTGCAGGGACTTCGGGCCGTCATAGTCGACCGGCTTGTCTTTATGGGAAACGAAATCCTGGATGTCGCACAGCAGTGGCCGGGTCCAGCTGGCGCTGGCGGTGAGGTGCTCGGGAAAGAAGTCCGGCGTGGCCCATAGCAGAATGCCAGGCTCTTTGCCCTCGAGGCGCGCGTCGAGACGTTTGCGCGGCAACTGGGTCAACTGAAAGTCGTAGCGGTCCTGGTTGGTCGGATGCTCGTTGAGCAACTGCACCAGTGCTTCGGATAGCCCGGGGTTCTGCCCCGAGGCGAAGGGCGGCGAGGGTTGGTAAGCCCATACGGCGACGGGCTCGGCAGCCAGGATGCTCAGCGGGAAAACGGTCAGCAGCAGGAGCATCAGTTTCTGCATCGAGGTCCTGTCTTGAGTGAGTGGCCATCGTGGCGAAGTGCCGCTCAAGACTGATTCAGCAGGGCATGTAAAGCAAGAGTGCTCCGCCGGCCGGTGCTGCCGATGGCGTGCGGGCGCGGCGTCAGAAGCGTTCGTGTTCGCCGACAAAACGCCACTGGCCGGCCGGTAGTTTGGCCATGGACAGGCGGCCGATGCGAATGCGTTTGCAGGCAAGCACCGTCAGCCCGATGGCTTCGCAGAGCAGGCGGACCTCGCCGGGCGCGGGTTCCTTGATCACCAGGCGCAGACGGTTTTCGCTCTGCCAGCTGACCTTGGCCTTGGGCAGGATCTTGCCGCGGTGGCCAATGCCCTTGGCGAGCAGGGCCAGCCCGTTTTCTTCGGCTTCGCCGCTCACTTCGACGACGTATTCCTGTTCCAGCTTATCGCGCGTGCTGGTGAGCAGGCGGATCACTTCGCGTTGCTGGCTGAAGACGGTCAGCCCACTGGCGTCGGCGTCCAGTGGCAGCAACAGGTTCTGCTGCAGCAGATGACGCTGCAACGCTTCATTGCGGCTGGGGTCGTCGCTCCAGTGCTCGCTGGCCTGCAGTACGCGGCGGGTGCTGTCGACGTCGGCATCGATCACCAGCCCGGCCGGTTTGTGCAGCAGCAGCGTCACAGGCGTGATTTCCTTCGCGGTAGCGCCGGCCTGCAGTTCGACACGCTGTTCAGGTAGCACCTTGATGAACGGCGCTTCGACCAGTTCTCCGTCGACCGTTACCCAACCACCCTCGATATACAGCTCGGCCTCGCGCCGGGAACAGCCGAGTTGCTCGGCGAGGCGTTTGGCAAGGCGTACGGGGTCGGTCATGGTGCGCTCGGAGACGAGAAAGGAGGGGGTAGAACGCGGCGAGCCATGATAAAGCCGGCTCGCCGAAGGCGGTTCAGATCACTTCTTGCTGATGGTGATCTGGCGGGAAGGACCGTTGGTCTGGCCACTCACACCGTTGGGGATGGTCTGGACTTCGCCGCCTGCCTTGATGAAAGCGGCCATTTGCGCAGCGAGGGACTGGCTGGTTTCGGTGGCGGGTTCGGGCTTGCGCTTGGCGCTGGTGGTTTTAGTGGCCATGGATCGCTTTTCCTTTAATCAGTCGAACCGGGCATTATACAGATTTGATCAAAATTTGTTCAGGTTTTTGCAGGCCGTCATTTCTTGAAGCGTTTTTGCAACCACTCAGCGAGCCGCCTGGTCTTCAATTAGCCGCGAAAGCGAGTTTCTCGACGCCGGATCATCACCTGAGAGGAAGACCATGCTGCGCCATGCCATTCGCACCACGCTCTGTGGTTTTGCCATCGCCGCTTCGCTGCAGGCTGTCGCCGAAACTGAACGTCATTCCAGCGAGGCTGGGCCGGTAACGGTCAAGGAGATCGCCAGCGGCCTTGAAAACGCCTGGGCACTGGCCTTCCTGCCGGACGGCAAGCGCATGCTGGTGACCGAACGGCCTGGCCGCCTGCGCGTGATCGGCCTGGACGGCAGCCTCTCCGAGCCACTTGCTGGCGTGCCGGAGGTCTTCGCCCGCTCCCAGGGTGGTTTGCTCGACGTGCGATTGTCGCCGGACTTCGATAAGGACCGCCTGGTCTACCTGACCTATGCCGAGGCCGGTGAGCAGGGCAAGGCTGGAACGGCGGTCGGTCGTGGCCGGCTGAGTGACGATGACACACGGCTGGAGAACTTCGAGGTTATCTTCCGTCAGCTGCCGAAGCTCTCCACCGGGGTGCACTTCGGCTCGCGGCTGGTGTTCGACGGCAAGGGACACCTGTTCGTCGCGCTCGGCGAAAACAATCAGCGGCCTACCTCGCAGGACCTCGACAAGCATCAGGGCAAGGTGGTGCGCATTGGCCTGGACGGCAGCGTGCCGGAGGACAACCCCTTTGTCGGCCAGGACGGCGTGCGGCCGGAAATCTGGTCCTACGGCCATCGCAACCAGCAGGGGGCCGCACTCAACCCCTGGAGCGGCGTGCTCTGGGCCCACGAACATGGGCCGCGCGGCGGCGACGAGGTCAACATTCCGCAGGCTGGCAAGAACTACGGCTGGCCGCTGGCAACCCACGGCATCAACTACAGCATGCTGCCGATTCCTGAAGCCGAAGGCGAAACCGTCGAGGGCACCGAGCCGCCGCACCACGTCTGGAAAAAATCGCCGGGCGTCAGTGGGATGGCGTTCTACGATGCCGAGCGCTTTCCCGGCTGGCAGCACAGTCTGTTCATCGGCGCGCTGGTGGATCAGTCGCTGATACGTCTGCAGCTCGATGGCGACCGCGTGGTTGGTGAAGAGCGCCTGCTCAAGGACCTCGGCGCGCGCATCCGCGACGTTCGCGTCGGGCCCGACGGTTACCTCTATGTGGTGACCGATGCGGGCAATGGCAAGTTGCTTCAGGTTGGCCTGGACACCCAGTAAGTTTCGCCTGGCGGGGCTGCCGGCCCCGTCTCGCCAAGTCACGTCGCGCCAATCGCCCCTGTGCACGGAGCATTCCCGCTCGTCGCCTGTCCCACTCTCATGATGGCCAGCCCTGGTGGCCGTCGCAGTGTGGTGATTTGAATAACAAGATCGAGGGAGACAGGCCGTGGCTGTGGTCATCAGCGGAGTGTTCTGCATCATCGTCGGGCTCGCGCTCGGTGCAGGGGGAGCGAAGGTCGTCAGCCTTGGCGGTACGTGGTATTTCGCCATCGTCGCGGCAGGGTTTCTGCTGACCGGGGCGCTGCTGCTGATGCGCCGCCGCGCGGCGCTGTGGGTTTACGCGCTGCTGATGCTCGGGGCGCTCGGTTGGGCGCTGTATGAAGTGGGACTGGACTGGTGGCAGCTGGCGCCGCGCGGCAGCATCATCGCGCCGCTCGGGTTATGGCTGCTGACGCCCTGGATCGCGCAGCGACTGGGCTGGCAGCACTTCGGTTTTCGCGCCTGGGGTGGCGCCGCGCTGCCGCTGATGCTGGCGGTCGTGCTCTGGGGTGCAGCAGCGGTGTACGCCGTTGGGCACGACAGTCACGACATTAAGGGCATGCTGCCGCCGCCTTTGGCCGAAGCGCCGGCCATGGACCAAGCCGTGCCGGCCGGCGACTGGCACGCCTACGGACGCAGCCAGCAGGGCCAGCGCTACTCGCCGCTGGCACAGATCACGCCGCACAACGTCGAGCGGCTGGAGCCGGTGTGGCATTACCAGACCGGGGATCTGCGCGGTCCGGACGATCCGGATGAAACCACCTACGAAGTCACCCCGCTCAAGGTCGATGACAGCCTGTACCTGTGCACGCCGCACAATCTGGTCATCGCGCTGGATGCCGAAACCGGCGAGGAGCGCTGGCGCTTCGATCCCGAGGTGCCGCATTCGGTCAACCGCCAGCACCTGACCTGCCGCGGGCTTTCCTACCATGCAGCGCCGCCGGCCACCGAGGGCCAGGCCTGTCGGCAGCGCCTGTTCATGCCAACCGCCGATGCCAGGCTGATCGCGCTGGATGCGAAGACCGGGGAGATTTGCCCCGGCTTCGGCGACAACGGCGCGGTGGATCTCTGGGCGAACATGCCCCACGTGAAGGAAGGCTTCTACTATTCCACTTCGCCGCCGGTGGTCGCGCGTGATCGGGTGATCGTCGGCGGAGCGGTGAATGACAACGTTCGCGCCAACGAGCCGTCCGGCGTCATCCGTGCCTATGACGTCTATACCGGCGAGCTGAAATGGAACTGGGACCCGGGCAATCCGGATGAAACGGCACCGATCGCCGCCGGGCAGACCTACAGCGCGAGCAGCCCGAACAGCTGGAGCATTTCCAGCGCGGACGAGGCGCTGGGGCTGATCTACGTGCCGCTGGGCAATCAGGTGCCGGATCAGTGGGGCGGTAAGCGCAGCGAGAACAGTGAGCGTTTTTCCTCCTCAATCGTCGCCCTCGATCTGGATAGCGGCCAGCTGCGCTGGGTCTTCCAGACCGTGCGCCATGACCTCTGGGACATGGACGTACCGGCGCAGCCGAGCCTGATCGACATCCAGACCGAGGAGGGTCCGGTGCCCGCGCTGGTGGCGCCGACCAAGCAGGGCGACATCTATGTACTCGACCGTCGCACGGGTGAGCCGGTCCTGCCGGTGCGCGAGGTGCCTGCACCGCAGGGCGCGGCCAAGGGTGATTGGGTCGCCAGGACGCAGCCTGCGTCGGCACTGACCTACGAGCCGCCGAAGCTGCAGGGCAAGGATCTGTGGGGCGCCACGCTGATCGACCAGATGATGTGCCACATCCAGTTCCACTCGCTGCGCTACGAAGGGCGGTACACACCGCCATCGACCCAGGGCACCCTGGTCCATCCGGGCAATTTCGGGGTGTTCAACTGGGGTGGCGTGGCCGTCGACCCGGTGCGGCAGATGGTGTTCAGCACGCCGGCCTATCTGGCCTTCACCTCGAAGCTGATTCCCCGGGAGGATGCCGAGACGACCTATGTGTCCGAGGAGGAGCCGTTCCTCAACGAGAACTTTGGCTCGCCCTTCGCCGTTGAGCTGAAGGCTTTCGTCTCGCCCATCGGCCTGCCATGCACCGCGCCGCCTTGGGGCTACGTGGCCGGCGCCGATCTGCGTACCGGCAAGACGCATTGGCTGCGCAAGAACGGCACGGTACGTGACCGCTCGCCGATTCCGCTGCCGTTCAAGATGGGCGTGCCGAGCCTTGGCGGACCGATGCTCACCGCCGGTGGCGTCGCCTTCCTGAGCGGCACGCTTGACTACTACCTGCGCGCCTACGATGTCAGCACCGGCCGCGAGATATGGAAAGCGCGTCTGCCGGCCGGTGGCCAGGCCACGCCGATGACCTACGAGAGCCGCTCGGGTCGGCAGATGGTCGTGGTGGTTGCCGGCGGGCATGGCTCGCTGGGTACCAAAGCCGGTGATTCGGTGATCGCCTATGCACTGCCACGCTGACAGGCGCTAGAATCGCCGCCTTTATATTCGGGACCGCCCACATGGCCGCAATCGGACGTTACAACAGCCTGCAGATCGTCAAGCACACCGGTTTCGGCCTCTATCTGGACGGCGGCCCGGACGGCGAAATCCTGCTGCCCAACCGCTATATCCCCAAGGACATGCCGACCGAAGTGGATGACTGGCTGAACGTCTTCATCTACCTCGACAGCGAGGACAAGCTGATCGCCACCACCGAAAAGCCCAAGGTGCAGGTCGGTGAATTCGCCAGTCTGAAGGTGGCCGAGATCAACCGCGTCGGATTGTTTCTCGACTGGGGGCTACCCAAGGACCTGCTCTTGCCGCACTCGGAAGAGAAGCGGCCGCTGCAGGTGGGTGATTACTGCGTGGTCTACGTCTACATCGACAAGCGCACCCGGCGCATTACCGCCACGGCGCGACTGGACCGCTATCTGGACAAGACCCCGGCGAACTACAAGGTAGGAGAAGCAGTGGACCTGCTGATCGTCGAAGCGACCGATCTCGGTTTCAAGGCGATCATCAACGGCCAGCACTGGGGCCTGATTCACAAGAACGAGGCGTTCAAGTTCTTGCGTGGCGGTATGAACGAGCGCGGCTTTATCAAGGAGCTGCGGCCCGACGGCAAGATCAGCCTGAGCCTGCAGCCGGTGGGCAGCGAAGCGACCGATGCGCTGCAGGCGTTGATCCTGCAGAAGCTGGAAGAAAACCAGGGCTCGCTGGATGTCAGCGACAAGAGCCCGGCCGAGGAAATTGCCCGTCGCTTCGGCGTCAGCAAGGGCAACTTCAAGAAGGCCATCGGTGGTCTGTACAAGCAGGGCCGCATCGTCATCCACCCGGATCGCATCGAACGCGCCTGAGCCAATCCCATAGCGGGGTGGTCGCAATGACCACCCGGTGGCCGCTACAGATCCAGATTGATCTGCCCGCTGCCGACTTCCTTTCTCAACGACTCACCCTTGCCCTCCGCATAGCTCAGCTGCCCGTCGACCAGGCGGGCAGGGGCGGTGAACGGGTGGGTGGCCGGCGGCTTCTCGTCCTGGATATGCAGGACTTCGATGCCGCGTATTTTCAACACATCCGAAACCAGCGAGCGATGGCAACGCCACCAGAGCACCTCGGCGCACATCATTGCCGTGCGTCGCTGGGCCGCCATTTCCAGTAGGCGCTGCAGACCGCGGTTGAATTCATCGCTGCGCAAATGATCGGCATAGCCGCGAAAGGAGCTGTTGCGCCAGGCCAGGCTTGGCGAATCCTTCAGAGGCCGCCGTCTGCCGCCCAGTTCCTCGATCCATTGATAGTGCAGCCCGTGCGCTTCCAGACCTTCGCGCAGCGCTGCCTCGCCGAACTGCGGCAATCGCCGTGAGCCGGGAAAGCGGCGGACGTCGGCGATGGCCTCGATCTGATGGTGGCGCAGTATCTCGATCAGCTGCTCCAGAGAGCGCGTCGAGTGGCCGATGGTCCACACCGTGGCTGGCTGAACCATGCCTCAGCTCAGCTTCCTGAGTGCCGACTCTTTATGCATCGCCACATGATCGGTCTTGTCGCTCTTGATCTCGTATTGCGGGGCATCCGGGCTGGCGTGCCGTGTGCGGCCCATGAATTCGGTGTCAGCTGTGTGCACGCGGGTGATGTGACCGCTGACCCGCCCTGCTTCCGAGTTCCAGCTGACGTGATCGCCCACTTCGTACTTATGGCTCATGGTGCCTCCGTTTCGTCGTTCGGTAAGGCATCCGACAGCCATCTGCCGACGAAGATCGGTTACTTCCAGCAGCCAGTTTCTTAGCCCTCTCAGACGGCTATCTGCTCCTCCGCCATATACCGTTCGTCGGTAAGGCTGATAGCGGTTAATCCCCCTTCAGACTACTTAAGTTCAAAAAAACGGCGCTTATTCTGGCGCCAGACAACCAACTAGGGCGGTTAAACGTAATATCACTTAGACAGCTATCGCCATATGAGTAATGGCAACTTAATGTTATTTGCTCTATATGGCGTTTTTCTGGCGATCTATTACTGACAAAAAAATTTCCATTAATTTTTGGAACCTATTATAAAGCCGCCACGCAAGACGATTTACCGGTTTGTTCAGGGGGTGGACGACGGGAAATTTCTTGTTGAACGGTTCGTTTGTTGTGACACCGCGGCCCTCCTCAAGAGCAACGCCCCACGACTTATCGACCTCCCGTCACTTTTTAAAGGCTCGGCCTTTGAAGTAGTAAGTTCCGGAGAGACTCAATGTCCACCAACCTGTTTTCCGGTGCCCGCAAGGCACTCGTCGCTTCCATCGCCGCCGCTGTTCTTCTGGGTGGCGTCACTGTTGTAACTACGCCTTATGCCGCTGCATCCACGGTTGCCGCTGTATCGGTTTCCGCCAAGATCAACGCGTTCACCAACACCGATTGGCTGAACGGTGTCTGGCGCACCGGCGCCGGCTTCTCGATCCCTGCCACCTCGGCAAACCGCACCGCGTTCGTGGCCGGCGTTTCGGTACGACTGGCAGACGGTCAGGTACGCAAGGTCAGCCGTGCGCAGATCGTCGGCAGCAACATGAGCATCTTTCTGGAAGGTGCAAAGCTGGACGGCAACAAGGTTGGTGCACCACAGGTGGTCACCATCGGTAGTACGGCTGTAACAGCACCGGTTACCTCACCGACTACCGTCGCTGCACATTCGACCAGCATCAACGCATTCACCAATACCGATTGGCTCAATGGTGTTTGGCGCAAGTCGCCAGGCTTCTCCATTCCGGCAAGTGCTGCCAACAAGGCTGCTTTCAAAGTTGGCGCGTCAGCGAAGATGGCGAATGGCCAGGTTCGCAAAGTTACCCAGGTGCAAGTTGTCGGCGCCAATATGAGCGTCTATCTCGAGGGTGCGGCAGTTAACGGAAGTGTCGTAGGTGCGCCCAACAAGTTGTCGCTGGCTACAACTTCGACTACCAGCCCGGCTCCGACTGCACCGACCACTTCGGTCATCGCCACCAGCAACCTGAACAACTACACCAATACCCATTGGCTCAACGGTATGTTCCGCACTGCTGCCGGCTTCTCGATCCAGGCAAGCAGCACCAATGTGGCGGCATTCAAGGCTGGCGCTTTGGTGAAGCTCGCTGACGGCCAGACCCGCAAGGTGCTGCGCACTCAGCTGGTCGGCAGCAACATGAGCGTTTTCCTCGACGGTGCAGTGATCAACGGCACTACCCTGGGCTATCCGAAGACCATCTCGGTGGTCAGCACATCGACCAGCACTCCTTCGTCTCCGGCTCTGACTACTCCGCCGGTAGAAGCGGCACCGGCGCCTGCACCTACCGCACCTGACACCACCAACGGCAAGCCGCTGCTGGTCGGCGTCAATCTGTCCGGCGCAGGCTTCGGCCCGTCGGTTGTTCCGGGCAAGCATGGCACCAACTACACCTACCCGGCCGAGTCCTACTACAAGAAGTACTCCGACCTGGGCATGCCGCTGGTTCGCCTGCCGTTCCTCTGGGAGCGTATCCAGCCCAAGCTGAACTCTCCGCTGAACGCTGAGGAGTTCGCCCGCCTGAAGCAGTCGCTGGACTTCGCGCAGAAGCACAACGTCAAGGTGATTCTCGACCTGCACAACTACTACCGTTACTACGGCAAGCTGATCGGTTCCAACGAAGTCCCTATCAGTTCCTTCGCTGCGGTGTGGAAGCAGATCGTGCAGCAGGTGGTCAACCATCCTGCCGTCGAAGGCTACGGCCTGATGAACGAGCCGCACTCCACCAACGGTCTCTGGCCGCAGGCTGCCCTGGCCGCCGCTCAGGCAATCCGCACCGTCGACTCCCAGCGCTGGATCTACGTAGCAGGTGATCGCTGGTCGAGCGCCTTCCACTGGCCGCACTACAACACCCAGCTGATCACCAACCCGTGGATGCGTGATCCGAAGAACAACCTGGTCTACGAAGCGCACATGTACGTGGACAAGGATTTCTCGGGCAACTACTTCGACCAGACCGCGCAATACGATCCGATGATTGGCGTCAACCGCGTCAAGCCCTTCGTCGACTGGCTCAAGAAGAACAAGCTGCGCGGCTATATCGGTGAGCACGGCGTACCGGACTTCTCGCCCTCGGCCATCGTCGCTACCGACAACCTGCTGTCCTACCTGCGTCAGAACTGCATCCCGAGCACCTACTGGGCTGCCGGTCCCTGGTGGGGCGAGTACTCCATGTCCCTGGACGTGAAAAGTGGTAAGTACCGTCCGCAGCTGCCGGTTCTGCAGAAGCACGCCAAAGCTGCACACAGCTGCACCAGTGTCGGTCCGCTGTAACGACAAACCATCCAAACAAGAACGGGCCCAAGGGCCCGTTTTTGCGTTCCTACACAGTATTGGCTGATTACAGCTCGTCGGCTCGCTGCGACGGGGTGATCGCCAACGAGCTGACCCGATGGTCACCATCACTGCCATTCCCGCCGTTCCGCTTGTTCGACCTTCGCATTCCCCCAAGCCAAGCCGCATGCCGGCTGCGCGCCAATCGCGGGCAGATCGCCACCAGATCTCGCTGTTTCACGTCCTCCCCTCCTGCCGTGCGGCATAGCCGAACTCGGTCCTCGAAGCCCCGTACCGCTTGGCCAGAAACACGGAACTCGAAAATTTGGGTCCGGTCACCATTTATGTGCGTACTCAAATCGCACAGCCGCGGAACCCCGCACTGCTGTGCTTCACGGACCGTGGTCATCCGGCCAAACCCTATGACCCTATAAAGGTGGACAAAATGACGACACCCGATGAAGAGATCACAGGTTACGGCGGCCAAGCCAGAACCGACGCCAATGCGCAGTCATCGAGCGCTCCCGCTCAGCCCACCGGCCAGACAGGCCAGGCTGGCACCACGCAGGCAAGCAGCTCCGCTTCCGCTCCGAGTGCCGAGGAACTCAAGTCAAAGGCGCGCGAAGCCGGCGAGCAGGTGAAGAACCAAGGCAAGGCTCAGCTGGACAGCTACCGCGGTACGGCCGCCGATGAGCTGGAAAAGGTTGCGCAGAGTGCCAAGGCAGCAGCGGCAGAACTTGAAAACCAGGATCGCACTGGCCTTTCCCATTACGTCTCCGACATGGCGCAGAGCATGGTCGACCTGGCCGACAACCTGCGCGGCAAGAGCGTCGATGAGCTGGTGGGCGAGGTGAACCGTCTGGCTCGCAACAATCCCGGCCTGTTCATTGCCGGCAGTGTTGCACTTGGCTTCGGCCTGACTCGTTTCGCCCGCGCGTCCAGCCATCGCGCTGAATCCACAACGCGTGAACCAACGACCGATTACGGCCATTCCGACGCCAGCCGCCCGCATCCGACTTCGCCGCTCGGCGTTCCGGCAGACGTGACCGCCGAGACGTTGCCGAGCCAGTCAGAACTGGACTCGCGCATTTCCAGTGGCGCACCGGGCAGTACCGTCGGCAGCGTAAGCAATGCCGGCATGGCGCCGAACACGGGCAGCAGCAACGGCGTTGGCAGCACTGGCAAAGGCACGAACGGAGGGCTTAATCGATGAACGAACAACGCAACCTCAATACGCCTTACGAACCCGGCAACCCCGAGCACGATAATTCGGTCGGCGGTTTGCTACGGCAGCTGACCCGCGAAGTGCCGTCCCTGTTCACCAAGGAACTGGCGCTGGCCAAGGCCGAGCTGAACGAATCGCTTCGTGCGACCAAGGCCGGTGCTGCCAGCGTCGCAACCGGCGGTGCGGTGCTCCTGGCCGGCTTCATCATCCTGCTGATGTCGGCGGTCTACTTCCTCAGCACCATGATGGAACCCTGGCTCGCCGCGTTGATCGTCGGCGTGGTCGTGGTGGTCATCGGCATGATCATGGTCTCGGCCGGCAAGAAGAAGTTCGAAGCCTCTTCGTTCAAACCCGACCGCACCATCCATTCGCTGCAGAAGGATAAAGAAGTCGTAAGGGGGCACGCATGAGCACGCATAACCAAGTAGACGTAGAGGCACAAAAGGACCCCGACACGCTGGAGCGCGAGATCGACCAGCAGCGCGCCGAAATCGGCAACATCGTCCACGCGCTGGAAAGCAAGCTCTCCCCGGGGCAGATGATCGATACCGCGCTCGGCTACGCCAAAGGCGGCGGTGGCGAGTTCCTGCATAACCTCACCGATACCGTTAAGGCCAATCCGGTACCGACGCTGCTCACCTCCGTCGGCCTGGTGTGGCTGATGGCCGGGCAGAATCGCCGCCCGGACTACAGCGACAGCGCTTCGACCGGTCCGTCGATGACCGACAAGCTCGCCGCCAAGGCCTCTGGTCTCAAGCAGCAGGGCACCGGCATCAAGGAAAAGGCTGCGCAGATGAGCCATAGCGCCTCCAGCTCACTGGGCAATGCCCGTCATCGCGTTGGTGACTCCAGCCGGCACGCCGCGGAAAGCCTGCGGCACACCGCAGACCGTGCGCGCGGCGGGTTCACTCAGCTGCTCAACGAGCAACCGCTGGCATTGGGCGCCATGGGCATCGCCCTCGGCGCGCTGCTGGCGGCCTCGGTTCCACCGACCCGTCGTGAAGACGAACTGATGGGCCAGAAGAGCGACGAGCTGACCGGCAAGATCAAGGACAAGGCCCGCGAGGGCTATGCGATGGCCAGCGCCGAAGGCGAGCAATTGGCCGGCCAGGTCAAGCACGACCTGGAGCGTGACCACGGCCAGCCCGCGTCGCGGCCACATTGACCGAATGACGCGGATCGGAGCATCGAGGGCTATGCGCGCGGACTTGAGTCCAACCGCAGAACCCCCGATAATCCGCGGCCTGGCGCCGGTGTAGCTCAGTAGGTAGAGCAGCGCATTCGTAATGCGAAGGTCGCAGGTTCGACTCCTGTCTCCGGCACCAATGAAATCAAAGGGTTAGCTTCGGCTAGCCCTTTTTTTGTGGTGGTTTTGCCGAACCATCCCCTCGTTATCGGCTTCAGGCTGCATTACCTCCTTTCTCGCCTCGTGGGCTTTCAATCAAGCAAGGACTGGGTCGTTGTAAGGCTCAAGCGCCCAAAACACATTCTCGCCAGGCCGGCTAACCCCGTGGTTCTAGACCTGCTCGGTTGCCACCGGTGTTGTGTCCGACAGCCGGCAGTACCTTGACGCTAATTTATTGACTATGGTCAGGGTTACGCGCCTGTGCACCAGAAAGAATGCGTGCCAGTTCAAGACGGTCGCTGATAAGCGCTGAAGGGTCGGTCGTCCTGCGACGTGCTACAGCATCCGACGCTACCGCTCGACCGACCAATAAACCGATAAATCGCTTCCTCGCGCGTGCCGGACGGTACGCGGCGGTTGCGCGCACCCTGCCTTCTGCCACTCGTAACTCCATGACCTGGAGCACTGAGGTACACATGCTTAGAAACATTCCCTTGAGCGCGAAGCTTCTTTTGATCCTCGCGTGTCCGATGCTCGGTTTTTTGTGGCTGGCCAGCCTGTATGTCGTTGACAGCTACGCCACCCTGAGGCAGATGGAGCGCACCGTCGAGGCCAGCGTGGCCGCGCAGAACGTGAGCCGGCTGATCACTGCATTGCAACGTGAACGTGGTGCGAGCGGCGTCTATCTGGGGAGCCAGGGACGTACCATGGCCCGGCGCCTGCCGGGGATGCGGCAAGCGACTGACGAAGCGTTGAGTGCCGTGCAGGTGCTTGCCAAGCAGGAAGACTCGCAGATCGGGAGCGTCTTGGCCTCGCTCGATGAGCTTCAGGCAACACGTTCGCAAATCGACTCGTTCGCCATCAACAACGTCGACTCCGGTTCTCGCTTTACCGGTTACATCAAGGCGTTGATCGGCTTTACCCACGAGGTTGAGCGCAGCGTGCAGGACGTCACGCTTGCAAGAGCGCTAGGCGGGCTCAATCAGTTCGTCGAGATGAAGGAGCGGGCCGGGCGCGAGCGGGCGTTGTTGGGCGTGGTGTTCGGTCAGGATCGGTTCGACGCGGCGCTGCTTGCCTCCTTCAGCCGAAACCTGGGTGAATTCTCAGCCTATATGGACGGCTTCCGTCGTGCGGCCTCGGAGCACTTCATCCGTTTGCTCGACGAAAAGCTGCAGCAGCCGAGCGCCGTTGAAGTCGCACGTCTGCAACGTCTGGCCTTCGAGGTGCCGATCGGGCAGAGCCTGGGTATCGACAGCGAGAGCTGGTTCGATACGGCGACCAGCCGGATCGACCTGATGGGTGAGCTGGAGCAGGCCTTGTCGCAGGATGTGGGCACACTGGCCGCCCGGGCTCGCGATGAGGCGAGCAACGCGCTTTGGCTGACGCTCGCCGCGGTGATCATTGCGCTGCTGGTGGTGACTGGCCTTTCCTTCCTGATCATTCGCAACATCAAACTGGCGGTTCAGGATGTGAATCATGCGCTGTTGTCGCTTTCCGCTCGGGATCTGACCGCAACGGCGCATTACGAAGGCCGGGACGAGTTTGGCGAAATCTCGCGCAACCTCAATCTCATGGCCGTCGAGCTCAAGCAGGTCGTCGGCGAGATCAGTAACGCTACCGCGCAGGTGGCCACGGCGGCGGAGGAGTCCTCCGCGGTGACCGTGCAGACAAGCCAGAGCATCGATCGCCAGCGGCAGGGCACCGAGCTGGTGGTTACCGCGATAAACGAGATGAGCGCGACCGTGCGTGACGTTGCGAGAAGCACCAGCGATGCCGCCGAACTCTCGCAGCAGCTCAACGCCAACACTGCGCAAGGCCGGGCCGAAGTCGAGAGCACCATCGAGCTCATTCGCCAGCTGTCGAGTCAGGCCGACCAGACCGCAAGCATCATTGCGGACCTCAAGCGTGAGAGTGATTCGATCTCGTCCGTATTGGATGTGATCCGCGGCATTGCCGATCAGACCAATCTGCTCGCACTGAACGCGGCTATCGAGGCAGCGCGAGCAGGGGAGCATGGCCGCGGCTTCGCTGTCGTTGCGTCCGAGGTGCGTACGCTTGCCCAGAAGACGCAGGAATCCACCGGCAGCATTCAGGACATGATTGCCAATCTCCAGGGCGGGGCTGACCGGGCCGCGCGCTCGATGCAGGAGACGCTCGTCAAGGCTCAGGCCGGCTCGAGCAACATCGGCCGTGCCGGGGAGTTGCTGGCGGAGATTGCCGACGGCGTTTCTGCAATCAGTGATCGCAATCTGCAGATTGCCACGGCGGCGGAGGAGCAGAGCGCGGTGGCCGAAGACATCAATCGCAACGTCGTCGAGATCAACGATGTCGCGATTCAGGTGAGCGCCGGTGCGGAGCAGACGGCGATGACCAGTCTGGAGCTTGCGCGCCTGGCCGAGCAGCAACAGCAGCTGGTTGGTCGGTTCAAGGTCGCTTGACGCGTGCGCCTGCTGAGTTGAATCCGTAAGCCCCGGCCGCGGTTGGCCGAGGTAGGGGAGGCCGAGGGGCGCAGCCATACAGGCTGCGCCCTTCTTCGTTATAGCGTGATCGCTATGCCGGCCTGGAGAGTGCGGGGGGCGCCCGGGTAGGCCCAGATGTTGCCCCAGGCGCGCTCTTCGTACTCTTCGTCGAACAGGTTGTTGAGGTTCAGGTTCAGGCGAACCCGTTCGGTCAGCGGGTAGTAGGCGAGCAGGTCGACGGTGGTGTAGGCGTCCATGTCGAACGCGGTGCTGGTGGCGCCGCCCTTGCGGTCGCCGACGTACTTGACGCCCATGCCAACGCCGAGCCCGGCCAGCGGACCTTCGGCGAATTCGTAGGTATCCAGCAAATTGAAGCTGTGGCGCGGCACGTTGGCCAGGCGCGTGCCGGCCGGCATCGATGCGCTCGAGCTTTCGGTGACTTCGGCATCGACGTAGGCGTAGCCGCCGATCACGCGCCATTGCGGGGTGATGTTGCCGGCCACGCTGATGTCGAAGCCGCGGCTGCGCGCTTCGCCGGCAGCAACCTGGTAGTTGCTGTCGACCGGATCGCTAGTCAGCACGTTTTCCTTGGTGATGTGGAACAGCGCCGCGGTGACGCTGAGGTCGTGCTCCGGCAGCTCGTACTTGATACCGACTTCGTGGGCGATGCCTTTTTCCGGGTCGAACGCCTGACTGCTGCGGTCGGCGCCGCGGTTGGGCTTGAACGAGCGCGAGGTGTTGGCGTAGACGGCCAACTCCTCGGTCAGGTCGTAGATCAGCCCGAAACGCGGGGAAACTGCGTTGTGCGCCTGTTCCCAGCTGCCGGCGGGGGTGAGCTTGTTTTCATAGCGCTGCTCGAAGCGTTCCAGACGCGCGCCGACCTGCGCTGTCAGGCGCTCGGTGAGGGCGATCTGGTCCTGCAGGAAGAATGCGTAGGACTTCAGGTTCTCGTCATCGTAGGTCGTGGTGCGGGTCAGCGCCGGCAGCGGCTGGCCGTAGACCGGATCATAGAGGTCGATCGGGAAGTCGCTGGTCGCACCACCCGAGCGATCGATCTGGGAGTCGTAGTTGAAGTCGTCGAATTCCACACCGAGCAGCAGCGTGTGGGCCAGGCCCGCGGCATCGAAGTGACCCTCCAGATTGGCCTGCACAGCCAGGTCGTTCCAGTTCAGCCAGCGCTCGCTGTAGTTGCGTCCTACCGTGCGGCCATCGGCGGCCAGGCCATTGTTCTCCACCGCGCCGCCGTCCAGGCTGCCGTCGAGGTACTGGATGCCGCCGCGCAGCATCCACTGGCTATCCAGCTGGTGCTCCAGGCGCAGTTGCGTGGTGGCGTTCTGGTTGGTCAGCTTGCCGGCACTTTCCTCCCCGAGGAAGCGATCGCGCGACAGGTCGCCGGCCTGGTTGGGGTAGCGGGTAAGACCACGGTCCATGGGGTGGCGGTTGTGCAGATAGTCGCCTTCGAGGATCAGCGCGGTGTCGTCGCTGAGCTGCCAGCGCAGCACTGGCGCGATGTTGTAACGCTCACTTTCGACGTGATCGCGGAAGCTGTCGCTGCCTTCGGCGACCAGGTTGAGGCGATAGGTAAACGCGGCGCTCTCGTCCAGTGCCCCGGTGGTGTCCAGCGTGCCGCGACGCAGGCCATCGGTGTTCACCTGACTGCCGAGTACCGTGCGCCGCTCCGCCTGCGGCTGCTTGCTGACGATGTTGAAGGTGCCGCCCGGATCGCCGCGTCCGTACAGCATCGAGGCAGGGCCGCGTAGCAGTTCGATGCGCTCCAGCGTGCTGGCGTCGGGCATGTTGGGGTAGCCGCGGTTCACCGCGAAGCCGTTGCGGTAGAACTCCTGGGTGCTGAAGCCGCGCACCAGGAATTCGGTCAGGCCCTGGCCGCCGAAGTTGTTGCCACGTTCCACCCCACCGGCGTAATCGAGCGCATCTTCCAGGCGCGTTGCGCCGATGTCTTCGACGACCTGCGCCGGGACCACGCTGATCGACTGCGGGGTTTCGTGGATCGCGGTGTCGGTTCGGGTGGCGCTGGCCGAGCGGGTTGCCCGGTAGCCCTGCACAGGCCCGTCGGCGCGCTCGGCCGATGCGGTGACCTGCATCTCCTCGAGTGCCAGCGGTTCAGCAGGCGGTTCGTCGTTGGCTGAAACCACGGCAGGGCAGGTGAGGGCTGGAATCGCGAGCATCGGGAGGAGAAGGCGCCGCATCGAATGATCCTTGAGGGAGGGGAGCGAGGGCGGGCATCCTAATCTCAACGAAAACTATTATCAAATAGAAGGTAATCTCAACTGCTGTGCGCTACCGCTGGTTGCGACAGGGCGCAGTGGGCGCAGGTGAGATCGAGCGAGCGGCGGCAGGCACTCAGTGCTTCGCGCAGCGCGGATGAGCTGGGCTTCCAAGCGGCACGGCGTCACCGCTGGCGGCTGCTCGGCGCTCAGGCGGAGGCCAGGACGACGCGGTCGCGGCCGGCTCTCTTCGCCTGGTACAGCGCTTCGTCCGCGGCCTTGAAAGTCGCGTCGGAGGACGCATAGCGGTCACTGCAGGCGATGCCGATGGAGGCTGTTACCGGTGCGCCGGTCGGGCTTGCGGTTTGCCGCAGGCGGGCAAGCAGGCGTTCTGCGGCGATGCTGGCGCCGGCTGCGTCCGTCTCGGGCAGCAGCATGAGGAATTCTTCACCACCCATGCGGCACAGCACGTCAGTGGGGCGCGAGCATTCCTTCATGATTTCGGCGAGAAAGCGCAGCACCGCGTCGCCCACGTCATGGCCGTGCTGGTCGTTGACCTGTTTGAAGTGATCGATATCCAGCGTCACTGCCGCGTAGCGCTGGTCGAGCAGGTCGAACTGTTTGAGGGCCAGCTCGAGGCCGCGGCGGTTACGCAGGCCGGTCAGCGGGTCAGTCATGGACGCCGCTTCCAGTGCGCCCATCTTCTGCTGCAGCAGGGAGACGCCTGCGAGCATCGCGACCTTCAATCGCGAGACCTCGAAATACCAGGAGTTGACCATCGAAATACGACTGGCTGCCTCCGGTGCGCCCCAGTGTTCGGCGGTATCGGCCAGGGCGCGAATGGGCCGGGAGATGAGTATGGACAGCCACCAGAACACCGCGAGCGAGATAAGCGTGAACGGTACCGCGTTGAGCAGCGTGGTTCGCGCCAGTTGTTCGAGCTTCGCGGTGATGGCTGCGGTCGGACGCTGGGCGATGATGCCCCAGCCGGTGCTCTGCATGGGCGCGAAGCCGGCGAGCATGTCCACGCCGAGCGTATTGATGACGCGCTGGCTGCCCTCCTGGCCCGACAGCACCTGCCGGACCACCGCATTGCTCGATACGTTCTGGCCGACCCGCTTGCCGTCTTCGTGGAAGATCAGTCGGCCCTGGGTGTCGACCACGTACAGGTAGGAGCCGTCGCGGTAGTAATGCACCCCCAGCAGGCCGTGCAGTGCGTTGCGCTCGCGCAGGAACAGCGACGCACTGATGAAGCCGAGGTAGCGGCCATCGGGGGCGAAGATGGGATGGGTCACCGCGATCAGGTAGGTGCCGTCGGTGGCGATGTAGGGATCGCTGGTCTGCGGTATGCGCTCTTTCAGCGCGCGGGTTGCCCCTATGCTGTTCACCTTTAGGCCAACCAGGTCAGTACTTTCAGGCGAGGCGGAAACGATCTCTCCTGCGGCGCTGACAATTATGGCCCGGCTGAACTGCTCGCTCTTGAGCTTGAGCCGTTCGGTCTCGCTGTCCCGCGCGGCCGGGTCATCGAAGCGCGTCGACAGCACCTCTGCCGCGTAAGCCAGTTCGCGACGGCTGTTGAGAAAGAACTGATCGGTGGTGTCGGCGAGCTTGCGCGCATAAGCCCGGTTTGCCTCCAGAGTCTGCTCGAACAACTGTTCGCGCTGTGAGCTGTAGCCGGCGAAGAAGCTGTTACCGAAGGTCAGCAGGCCGGCGACGAGTGCCAGCAGCAGCGTGAGTTTCTGTAGATCCAGCCGGGACATGAAGCGCGATTCTCCGAATGCGTGCTTGGCGTGCGCCAATGGAGGTTGCTGTCGGGCTTCAGGCAAGCGGAAGCCAAAGGGCTGGGAATGATACAGGCAGCGCGCGGCTGACGAGTGGCTTCTCATACATATAGAGCTGGCGGCCTGCTCTGGGTCAATCGCCTGCTGCCGGTACAACTATCGCAGTGTGGCAAATGAGAGGTGCGGGTGTTTTTCCTGCTCTGGGCGGCCGCTCGGGCCCCATGTGCTGTGGCGGCCGGCGCAGCTCAGCTGAGCCGACAAATGGCTCTGCCTGCGCCGAACGTGATGGTTGTTGCCTTGGGCGGGGGTGAGCTGACTACGAAACAGGCCCGCTGATGCGGGCCTGTTTCATTCGAGCTAGCCGATGCGGTTCAGCCCTGGTGATAGCTCGGCGCAAGCTTGTAGACCGAGGTATCCAGCCCCTCGAAGCGCGCCTTCAGCTGCAGTGCCAGGTACAGCGAGTAGTGCCGTGACTGGTGCAGGTTGCCACCGTGGAACCAGAGGTTCTGCTGCTGCGTGGGCTTCCACATGTTGCGCAGCTCGCCTTCGTACGGACCCGGGTCCTTGGTGGTGCCGGAACCGAGGCCCCAGCAGCGCCCGACCTTGTCCGCGACGTCCTGGGAGATCAGCCGCGCCGCCCAGCCGTTCATGGAACCGTAGCCGGTGGCGTAGACGATCAGGTCGGCCGGTAGCCGGCTGCCATCGTTGAGCACCACGGCATCCGGCTCGATGTGATCGACACCGAGCCCGGGCCCGCTTTTCAGCTTGATGGTGCCGTCGGCGATCAGCTCGCAGGCGCCGACGTCGATGTAGTAGCCCGAGCCGCGGCGCACGTACTTGAGGAACAGGCCGGATTCGTCATCGCCGAAGTCGAGCATGAAGCCCGCTGCGGCCAGGCGATCATAGAAGGCCTTGTCGCGTTCCTTGACCTGCTCGAAGGCCTGGCGATGGAACTGCGGCAGCACCTTGTAGGGGATCGAGGCGAACAGCATGTCGGCCTTGTCGGTGGTCAGTCCACTCTCGACCGCATCCTCCGAATAGAGCGGGCCGAACACCACTTCCATCAGCGTGTCGGAGCGCACGATATGGGTGCTGGAGCGCTGCACCATGGTGACGTCCGCGCCGTTCTCCACCAGGTCCGCACAGATATCGTGGGCCGAGTTGTTGGCACCGATGACCACCGCGCGCTTGCCGCGCCAGGCGTCGCCGCCGGGATGCTGGCTGGAATGGTGCTGCTGGCCGGCAAAGGTTTCCGCACCCGGGTAGACCGGCACGTTGGGCACACCGGACATGCCGGTGGCGAGGATCAGCTGCGCGGGCTTGAGGGTCATTGGTTTGCCATCGCGCAGCACTTCGACCGTCCAGCGGCCCTCGGCTTCATCGAAGCTGGCCTTCACGCATTCGGTTTTCGCCCAGTAGTTCAGCTCCATGACCTTGGCGTACATCTCCAGCCAGTCGCCGATCTGGTCCTTGGGTGTGAAGATTGGCCAATGGTCGGGGAAGGGCAGGTAGGGCATGTGGTCGTACCAGACCGGGTCGTGCAGGCACAGCGACTTGTAGCGTCCGCGCCATTGATCGCCGGGGCGCTCGGCCTTGTCGACGATCAGCGTCGGCACGCCGAGGCGCTTGAGCCGTGCGCCGAGGCCGAGGCCGCCCTGGCCGCCGCCGATGACCAGGCAATAGGGCTGTTCCGTGATGCCCAGCGCGGCTTCCTCGTCGCGGCGCTTTTCCAGCCAGTTGCGCTTGTCGGCCAGGCCGTGGCCGTGTTCGGCGCCCAGTGGCCGGCGGCGTCCGAGCGGTTCCTCGTGCCCCTTCAGCTCGCGCATGGTGGTCAGCAGCGTCCAGCACAGGCCGTCCTTCAGACGCACATAACCCTTGCCGCGGGCGACGTCGGTTTCCAGGCTGATCCAGCCTTCGAGCACGCCGTCGGTCAGGCTTGCTTCGCCTTCGAGCTTCCAGTTGTCCGGCCGGGTGGCTTCCAGGCGGCTTTCCAGCATGTCGCGAATGTCGGCCTTGCCTTCGAGGGTGATCAGGTTCCAGCTGAACAGCACCAGGTCACGCCAGTGGCAGTCGTCGGCGAATAGCTCAAGCGTGCCATCGACGTCGCGTTGCGCCAGGCGCTGGCCGAGGCGTTCGACCCAGGCGGCCAGTTGTTCGGTGGGTGAGCGGGTGTCGGTGGTCTGGCGGTCACCGCCGAGGTCGCTGCCGTTATCGGTTTTCAGATCGAAGGGAACGTCGTTGCTGGGACGCATGGTGGTTCTCCTGGTCATTGTTGTTATTCACGGGGATACCGTGCTTGCAGCAGAGCAAGCGGCGGGCCAGCAAGCGGCGCGCCGCGTCGTATCTAGCCTGGAGTCGTATCTGGACTGGCCGGTCGAGGCGGCGCCGTGTCATCACTGGCACGGCCGGGGTGACACTCTGTACCAGCAATGGCACAGCATGCGGCGGCCCGGCGTTTGGCCTATGCTGGGCGCGAAGCCGCCTCGAAACATCGCGGAGAACAACAAGAATGACCTCTCGCCTGAGTCAGCATGCGCATCAGGTCCTCAGCTTCGGTGAAGGCACCGCAGCCAGCCAGGGCCCGGCTGCCGATCCCGCCATCGCGCGTTCCTGGCGCCGCTGCCTGGAACAGCATCAGCTCGACCCCACCAGCCCGCGCGCGCCCTGCGTGATCGAGCGGCCGCGGCTCAATGAACATCGCGAGCGGCTGGACCGGGTTATCGCCGTTGCCCACTGGCAGATGAACAGCCTGCACCAGCAGCTGGGCAGCAGCGGCCACGCAGTGTTGCTGACCGACGCCAGCGGCGTGGTGATCGACAGCGTGGCGGATCAGGCCGAACGGGCGGAATTTCAGCGCGCCGGGCTCTGGCTCGGTGCCGTATGGAACGAGGCGACCGAGGGCACCAATGGCGTCGGTCTGTGCCTGCTGGAGCGCCAGGCGCTGACCATTCGGCGTGACGAGCACTTCCGTGGTCGGCACGCAGCACTGACCTGTTCGGCGAGCCCGGTGTTCGATGCCGAAGGCGGTTTGCTTGCCGTACTCAATGTGTCGTCGGCGCGCGAAGACCTGTCGCGCCAGCGGCGTTTTCACACCATGGCGCTGACCAACCTGTCGGCCAAGCTCATCGAAAGCTGTTTCTTCCTGCAGCACTGCGAGGGCAACTACCTGCTGCGCTTCCATGCCCAGCCCGAATACATCGGCCTGCTCAGCGAAGGCCTGCTGGCGTTCGACGGCGAGGGACGGATCACCGCGATCAACGAAACCGCGCTCAACCTGCTCGCCAGTAGCCGCGAGGCGCTATTAGGCCGGCCCTTGGAAACTGTGCTCGATGTGCGTCTGGATCAGTTGCTGGAGCGTGCGCGACCGCAGCCGGGGGCTTGCTGGCCCTTGCATACCCATGACGGTCAGCGGCTGTTCTGCCAGCTGCGCGGGCCGCAGCTGCGCGTGGTTGCTGCGCCGCGCCAGGAGCCGGCTGATGTGCCGAGCCTGTGTCTGCTCGATCCGGCAATGTGCACCGGTTTCAGCCGTGCGCTGAAGGTGCTCGAGCGGGACGTGCCGGTGTTGCTGCAAGGTGAGACCGGCACCGGCAAGGAAGCATTCGCCAGCGCACTGCATCGCGCCAGCAGCCGCGCCGGTCGGCCGTTCGTGGCACTCAATTGCGCGGCGATTCCCGAGACGCTGATCGAAAGCGAACTGTTCGGCTATCGCGGCGGCAGTTTCACCGGCGCGCGGCGCGAGGGCATGGTCGGCAAGCTGGAGCAGGCCAACGGCGGGATTCTCTTTCTCGACGAGATTGGTGACATGCCGCTGGCGCTGCAGACGCGCTTGTTGCGGGTGCTGGAGGAACGCAAGGTCACCGCGCTGGGGGCTGCAGCGCCGACCGAACTGAATATCCGCCTGATCAGCGCCAGTCATCACGACCTGCGCGCGCTAGTGGCCGGCGGCGCGTTCCGTGAAGACCTGTATTACCGCCTTGGCGGGCTGATGATTGCGTTGCCACCGTTGCGCGAGCGCAGCGGCAAGGCTGCGCTGCTCGATCACCTGCTGGCGGAAGAAGCGCAAGGCGAATCGATCTGTCTCGAGCCGGCCGCGCGGCAAGCCTTGCTGCGCTACAGCTGGCCGGGCAACGTGCGGCAGCTGCGCAATCTGCTGCGCACGTTGGTCGCACTGAGCGAGCAGGGGCGCATTGGGCTGGACGACGTGCTTGCCGTGCTGCCGGCCGAAATGGGCGAGGTCGAGCCACCTCGTGACCCGTTGCAGTCGGCCGAGCGCGAGGCCCTGCTCACGGTGCTACGCGAACGGCACTGGCAGGTCAGTCGGGTGGCGGAACAGCTGGGGATCAGTCGCAATACGCTCTATCGCAAGCTGCGCAAACACGGCATCTCGCGTAACTGAACCGGCGGGCGCCGATGCCCGCCGTCAGTGGGTCAGAGCGCGGTGGAGAGGGTGATCGAGCCGAACTGGTCGTGTTCCTGCTGGCCCTGGAATTCGCGGGTGCGCCAGACGCTGGCGAACGCCAGCTGCCAGCGGCTCCAGGTCAGCGCCACACCGAGCTTGGCGTCGCCCACCCACTCGCGGCGGTCCACCGAATGGCTGTCCTCGAAGGTGTTGCCGTCCAGCAGCATGTTGTGCGCCATATAGCGGCCTTCGAGATTGGCGAAGCCGTACCAGGCGAAGTCGCCGCCGGGGCGGAAGAACTGGCTGCCGCTTTGCGCCGGCGTCACCGCGGGGATGCTGAAGCTGCGCTGTAGGTTCTGACCCAGGCGCAGACCTAGCCCGGCCGAGCCGTAGCTGTATAGGTTGCCGAGGGCGAAACCGAGACTCGGGCCGTATTCCAGCTCCAGCCCGGCGAAGCGCTCCTGCAGCCACCAGCGATGCTGATAGCCCAGATTGACGAAGGGTTCGTTCTCCAGCTGGTTATCCCAGCCGTTGGGCTCGTCGCTGTCGGTTGCCTTGTGCACGGCACGCTGCAAACGCTTGCCGCCCGCGGCCGGGCCAACGATGCCGACATCCAGGTGCAGCCCTTGCGCGGCGCGCCAGCCGTCGTACTGGGTGTCGGAAAACATCGACATGCCGGCGAACAGCAGACCGGCGTAGGGGCGGTCGTCTTCGATCAGTGCTCGAGTTTCGATTTCCTCCGGCGTGTAGATCTGATGGCCGAAGCGATAGGCGACGTTGTCGATTGCCGCGCCCGACCAGCCGGGCAGGAGATCGGCGAAGCGCCGCGTCCAGCTCTGGTCGTCCGGTTCGAAACCCAAGATGACTTCCAGGCCGTTGGTGTAGTGACCATCGCTGCCCGAGGCAATGATGTCGTTCTCCGCCTTGATGGCGAGGATGTCCGCATGGCTGACGGCGGGGGCGGTGATGGATGCGGCGAGCAGGCACAAGCACGGCAAAGAACGAGAATGCATGATTCAACTCCTGGCTTACGTTCTTGTTTGTATGTTCTTTCTCGGACCATCACCGCTTCCAGCCGTTCGCTTGTCGATCAGGGCGCGTCGTACCCGCCGTTTCTGGCCAGTCCCGCCTTGCTGACCATTTCCTGCCTGGCTTCCTGTAATTGCTCTGCCAGCGCCACGGAAAAGCCCTGCACGGCTGACCAGCGCAGGTGGATCGCATCGACGAAGGCGGCCGGTGGGGCAACCCATTCGCGATCGGCGTTCCAGTACTGCGCTCCGGCATTCCCGGCGATGGCGGCGTTCAGCTTGGCGTCGAAGCGGCCGAGAAAGCTGCCATCGGCATCGACCTTGGCTTTCCACTGCGGGTGCAGGGGCGTGGAAACCACCAGCAGCTGGCGTTGCTCGTTCTTCAGGCGTTTCGACAGTTCGCCCAGGGCGACAAAGCAGCTGTCATCCAGCGCGTCCGGTTTGTCGTAGAACAGGCCGCGATCACCCTGCGGCTCCAGCGGCCCGTCGCCGTGGCGGGTGAACACCAACGGGTCCCATTCGATCTCGTTGGCCCGCTGCGCCTTGACCGTCTGCGCATTGCGCAACAGCGAACGCGGCGAGAAGTAGCGCATGTAGTAACCCCAGCGTGAGGCCTGCTGATAAACGTAGTGATCGGCATCCTCGCGGTCGAACACCGCATCCGGCACTTTCCAGCAGCCGGCGAAGTCCAGCGGATCGACGATCATCACCACCTGGCGGACGCTCGGTTCACGATCCAGCAGCCAGTTGGCGACATAGGTCGACTGGTTGGCGTGCAGGCCGCAGAACGCACCGTTGAGCGGGCGCAAGCCAGGCGTCTGCTCGATCAGCACGTCACCATCGACATGGCGCCAGGCGACCGAGGAACCGACGATCAGCAGGTTCGGATCGGCGATGGGGTTGTGCCGCAGAAAGTGCAGCTTTTCGTCCACACACAGGCTGTTGGAGAAGGCCGGTGGCGGCAGGTTGTCGGTGTGATTGAGCCAGGCGAGCAGGGCGGCAAAGCCGCCGAGCATCCCGAACAGCCCGGCGAACATGCCCAGCAGGTAGCCGGCACGTATCCGCCGCTGGTCTGCTTCGGCCCGGGCGGCAACGCCGTCCGGGCATGTATCGACGGATCTGGCCATGACTCAACGCCCTCCGAGTTTGGTCTGGATCAGTTGCGCGAAGTGGCCAACGTTCTTCAGCGATTCCAGTTCGGCGGTGCGGAACTTGATGCCGAAGCGTTGCTCGGCGGCCACGATCAGCAGCACATGGGTCTGGCTGTCCCAGCCATCAATGTCGTCGGCGGTGGTTTCGGAGGTGAGGACGATATCCTCATCGTCGAACACGTCGTGGAAGACCTGGGTCAGCGCCTGGAGAATTTCCTTTTCGTTCATGCTTGCACCTGGATGTGATGGTTGATGGGAGCGCGCGAGGCCAGCTCGTAGCGCCAGAAACTTGCATCGGTAGCGGCATTGGCAGGGGCGGGGCGCTGCTCGAAGCCCAGTCGCGGATAGTGCTCGGCGACCATGCCGTTGCGTTCGGTGGGGCGGTATTCGCCAACCAGTGCTCCCCAGCCGGCAGCTGCTGCCGCATCGGCCAGCACCTCCAGCACGGCCATCTCGACTTCACGCCCCAGTACGCGGCAGCTCATCAGCCAGCTGTCGATCAGCAGTTCGTCAGCCTCGATGGCGGCATCCGGTCGCGCCAGCACCACGCTGATCAGGCCGTTGTCGCCGAACTTGTCCTCCAGCCGCAGGGCCAACGCGATGGTTTGCGGATCGCTGGCCATGCGCTCGACTTCGGCTTCGGTATAGCGGCGGGTGGTGAGATTGAACTGGTTGGTCTTGTTGATCAGCTGGGTGGCGCGGGCCAGTTCGGTGGCGCCGATGCTGCTGACGCGCAGCACCATCTGCAGCCCGCGCAGGTAGCCTTCCATATCCGTGGCCTGGTTCAGCGCGGCCTTGCGTTCGGCATTCAGCGCATAGCTGCGGCCGCGCTCGGCGTCATCGGAGGTAAAGGACACGGCCTCGAAGTAACCCGCCGCAGCGATGCGCGCGGGGTAATCGGCGACATCGTCGGGCAGTTCCGGTACGGCGACTTCCGGCAGCTCGCGGCGCACGATGTCGCGCTCGGCGGGGTTGTCGTCGACGAACACCAGGCTGTCCAGACCGATATCGAGCATGCTCGCGATGCGCCGCAGATTGCCGGCCTTGTCTTCCCAGTTGGCGACGAAAGCTGCGATATCGCTGCGCTTGAGCGCCATTTCCGAGTGTGCGAATGCCGCCTCGGCGACGTGCAGGTCGTTCTTGCTGCACACCGCAAGAATCACCCCGCGGCGCGCCAGTTGCGCGGCATAGCGCTGGAAGGCGAGAAACGCCTCGCCGCTGGGGCTGCCCTGGCCGAGCTGGATACCGTCGATGCCGTCATCACCGATCACACCGCCCCATAGGGTGTTGTCCAGATCCAGCACCAGGCATTTGCGCGAAAGCCCGGCAGTGGCCGCCGCGATCCGCGCCAGATGTTCGCCATAAAGCGGTGCCAGCGTCGGGCTGACCAGCTGCTTGGCCTGATGCCAGCGCACCGGCTCGGCCAGGCCGTCGCCATACGCAGCTGCGTGCCAGGCCAGATCGAGCAGCAGCACGCCATCCTCGCGGGCGGCGGCGCGGATGGCCGCGTCCAAGCGTTCGATGACTGCCCGTGGCGATGCCGGCACCAGTGCTTCGTAAGAGCCGAACAAGGGCGGTGCGACCGGCACCAGGGTTTGCTGCACCACCTGCGCGGCATAGCGTTCGCGGGCCCGGCGCCAGAGCAGGCGCAGCTCATCGACGCGTTCCGCCACGGCGGCATCCACCTCCGCCTGGCCTGCCTGCAAGGGCAGTTGCAGCGGCGCGTCATGGGCGTCCAGCGCCAGCAGCACCAGCTGCGGGGCAAAGGCGTTCAGCTCCGGGTCATCAGCCAGCAGCGCCTGGCGGTACATGCCGTAGGGCGCAACGTGCAGCGACAGCGCTAGCCGCCGTTGCAGCCCGGCCACGCGGATAGCCGGCAGCAGGTGATCGACCGTATGCGAGGACAGCAATGCCACCCGCAGCGGCGTCAGTCGTGCCGCCGCGGCGTGCTGCTCGATGCCCGTGGCGGCTAGCTTGTCCAGTCGCGCGGTCAGGGTGAAATCCCGTTGAAAGGTCGCCAGCCGCGCGGCTTCGTGCAGGCGCTGCAACGGGTCATCGATACGTTTGGCTTGGCTGATCGCGGCGGAGAGATCCGGGTGCGCCGGCAGCCAGTGAAGTTGTTGCATGCCTGGGACTCCTTGTCGTGGTCAGAACTGGAAGTAGAGGAATTCGGTCGGCGCCATGGAAAAGGCGATCGCCAGGGCGAAGAAACCGAGCACGCCTACCGCCATGCCGTGGATCGCCGTCGGCCGCCAGGCGCTGACCGGCAGCAGCCGTTCGGTCCAGTGCGGCTGAGCCTGGAAGTTGAGTGCGGTTCGGAAGTGGCCCATCCACTGCTGCACGGCGGGCATGCCCCAGACGAACACCAGCAGCGCGGCGATATAGACGAAGTCGGAGCGATCCATCGCCGTACTGGCCGGGCTCAGGCCGAGCATGCCGGCGAAGATCGCCATGGCGGTCGGCACGTCGCTGGCGCGAAAGAACACCATCGCCACCACCACGCAGCCGAAAGTCAGCGCGACGGCCGCCGCCTTGTGCCACCAGATGTCGCTGTCCAGCTTCCAGCCCTGACGTGCCTTCCAGGCACGCCAGCCGTGGGCGACCACCAGATAGAAGCCGTGCAGCAGGCCGAAGGCAACGAAGTGCCAGCCGGCGCCATGCCAGATGCCGGAAATGAACATGGTGAACACGGTTGGGTAGGCGACCAGCGCAAAGAAGGTGCCGGCGGTCATCTTGCCCCGCCGCGGCTGCGGCTTGCCGGCCGCCATGCGCGCGCGGGTCACGCGCAGCACGATGGGGTTGTAGATGTAGGCGGTGAGAAAACGCGTCAGCGTCATGTGCCAGCGCGACCAGTAGTCGATGACGTTGCGCGCCTTGAACGGGCTGTTGAAGTTGGCCGGCAGGCTGATGCCGAACAGCAGCGCCAGGCCGATGGCCATGTCGCTGTAGCCGGAAAAGTCGAAGTAGATCTGCAGTGTGTAGGTCAGCGCGCCGGTCCAGGCATCGTAGAACGCCGGGATGGTGCCGTCGGCAGCCAGGCTGAAGACCGGCGTGGCCTTTAGCGCGAGGGTGTCGGCGATCACCACCTTCTTGAACAGGCCGAGCAGAAATACCGTGGCGCCCAGCGACAGGTTGTCGATGCGCGCGCGGAAGCTGTCGCGGTCGTTGAACTGCGCAAGCATCTCGCCGTGGTGGGTGATCGGCCCGGCGATCAGTTGCGGAAAGAAGCTGATGAACAGGCAGTAGTTGGCGAAATCGTGCTCTTCCACCACGCCATCATGGGCGTCGACCAGATAGGCGATCTGCTGGAAGGTGAAGAAGGAGATCGCCAGCGGCAGGATGATGTCTTCCACCCGCCAACCGAGATCCAGCGCCGCATCCAGCGTGCCTAGCAGGAAACCGGTGTACTTGTAGTAGACCAGCAGCAGCACGTTGGCCGCGACCGCCAGCCCGAGCACCAGACGTGAGGGGTGCCGGCGCAGGTAGCCACCGAGCAGATAGTTGACCAGCATGCTGCCGAACAGCAGCGGTACGTAGACCGGGTTCCACCAGCCGTAGAACACCAACGAGACGACGGTCAGCCAGATCACCGCGAGCCGCTGTCGGCCCGATCCGGTCAGCACGAAGAATCCAATCAACACCACCGGTAGAAAGCCGGCGATGAATTCCACTGAATTGAAAAGCATCTTTCCCTATCCCTGCTCAGCGTACGTGCATCGCTGCCCAGGCCGCCGGCAAGGCGGGGCGAGTCATCCATAAAGTCCTAGCGCCACGCCACCGACAATCCATCCTGGTCGGCTTTGCGACATCCTCGGTCCATCAGTGGGTGCTCGCTCGGGTTTCGGCCACCTTGGCCGGCTTCCCCTGAGCTCCTATGGCTCGGACGTGAAGGTGTAAAAAAAAGTTTCAGTGTTTGTTGCACCGCCGAGCGCTTTATTGTCGCAGGTCAAAAAGCCCGCGGCGGGCGTGGCCTGCAGCCCATTTCCGTCGGTCGGGAAAGTTCCCGGCATTTTTCAAGGCCCGGAACATTTGAGCGCGAACGAGTTACTGGCGTGTTCGGGCGACCGTGTAAAGCTGCCGGTCCGCTCAGCGGACGCTGCTCAACCCTGCGCTGCTGCGCGCGCGCTGAACGCTTCTCGACGCGGCGGCAGGCGGTTCGACCTTGCGCTGCAGGTGCCGCACGGTGCGCTTTAGCCGCTGCACCTTGTCTTCCAGTTGGAAGACCTTGCGGTTGTTGTAGAACATGCCCAGCACGAACCCCACCGAAGTGAAGACCAGGCCATAGATGAGTGCGGCTTCATAGAGATAGCTGGAAAACATCCTGTCGTCCTCTGCGGGTAATGGCCCACGCTCGTCGAGCGAATCAACCCGGAATGGGCTGATGCCAATCTGCCTTTATGTGACAGGACGCACATTGAAAACGTTCCCAGTGCGATGGCTGCGCTTGTCGTGTGGTCAGCGAGCGCCGGCGGACATGGCGATGGCCGCGGCTGCGGTCCGGGTCTCCACACCGAGCTTCACGTAGACGTGCTCCAGATGCTTGTTCACCGTGCGCGGGCTGAGCCCGAGGATGTCGCCGATATCGCGGTTGGTCTTGCCGCAGGACACCCAGTGCAGCACCTCGACCTCGCGCCCGGTCAGCTGGAAGCGCTCGGTCAGGGTGGCCTGGATCTGCTTCTCGTCGGCCGGAGCCTGGGCCTGGCGAGCGCTCTGCAGCGTGCGCGCGGTGCGCAGATGTGCGGCGACGCGGGCCAACACCTGTTCCGGGTGGATTGGCTTGGTCACGTAGTCGATGCCGCCGGCCTCGAAGCCGGCGAGCACATGCTCGCTTTCGGTCAGGGCTGTCATGAACAGCACCGGCACGTCTTCCAGCTCGGCCTGCGCCTTGATCCGGCGGCAGGTATCGAAACCGTCGAGCCCGGGCATCATGGCGTCGAGCAGAACGATGTCCGGCTTCAGCCGCTGCATTCGCTCCAGCGCGCTGAGGCCGTCCAGCGCCACCAGCACCATGTAGCCGGCCTGGTCGAGTGCGCCGGAGAGCAGGGCGAGGTTGTCGGGCACGTCATCGACGATCATCACGATGCCCTGGTTCTGCGGATGATCAGCTGGATGCATGGATGTTCTCCATGGGCGTCTGAATCTCGTTGTTCATGGCCTGGTCCAGGCGCTGGCCCAGTTCGTTCAGCTGGAAGCGCCTGGCCAGCTGGCGCAGTTCCTGGAGTTGCGCGGCGGCGGCCGGCAGGTCGCGCTCGAGCTGGTCGAGCAGTTCGAGTACGCCGCGCACATACCCGAGCGAGGCCTGTTGCTGCAGCGCATGCAGGGCATTTAGCGGCAGGCCCGCGGCGGTCGAAGTGGTGGCCGCCGCATCGCGTCTGAGCCAGTCCAGCGCCAGCTGCTGGCGAATCTTGTCCAGCAGCACCGGGGCATGCACCGGCTTGGGCAGGTAGTCACTGCAATCGGCGGCGACACTCGCGCCGTCGACGAAGGCATTGGCGGAAATGACGATGATCGGCGCCTTCGAACCCACCGAGCGGCGAATCAGCCTGGCGGTCTGCCAGCCGTCGAGCTGCGGCATGGAAAGGTCCATCAGGATCAGGTCGGGGTTGTGCAGCGAGACCTGGCTGAGCGCTTCCTGGCCGTTGCTGGCCATGAGTATCTCGAAGCCCAGTGGTTCGAGCATGCCGGCCAGCACCTTGCGGTGTTCGATGTGGTCGTCGACCACCAGCACGCGGCGGCGCGGGCCGTGGTAGCCGATGATGTCATGTTCGACATGGACCACCGCCTGCGGCACGCGCACTTCGGAGAGGAACAGGCGCAGCTGGAAAACGCTGCCGCGACCTTGCTCGCTCTTCATCGACAGCTCGCCGCCCATCAACGCGGTGAGCATGCGGGTGATGGTCAGCCCGAGGCCCAGACCGCTGTCCTGACGCAACGGATTACCGCGCTCGAACGGCTGGAACAGACGCTCCACTTGTTCGGGGGCGATGCCGATACCGGTGTCGGCGATCTCGAAAGTGGCGGTTTCACGCAGGTAGCTGGCGCGCAGGGTGATGCTGCCAGCGTCGGTGTAACGCACCGCGTTGCCGAGCAGGTTGATGAGAATCTGCCGCACGCGCTTCTCGTCGCCGCGCACAACGGCCGGGATGCGGCCCTGGGTTTCGAAGTGGAAGCGCAGGCCCTTTTCCTCGGCCTGTGGCGCGATCATCTGGCGTAGTTGCAGGAGGAATTCGGGAAAGGCGATCTCGGATGGCTCCAGATTGAGCTTTCCGGCCTCGATCCTGGCCACGTCGAGCAGCCCGTCGATCAGCGAGAGCAGATGAGCGCCGCTGCGATGGATGGTGCCCAGCGCTTCCTTGTGTCGCGTCGGCAGCTCACCATCGCGCAACAGGATCTGCGCATAGCCGAGGATGCTGTTCAGCGGGGTGCGTAGCTCGTGGGAAAGGCCGGTCACATAGCGGCTCTTGGCGGCATTGGCCGCCTCGGACGCCTCCTTGGCCTTCTGCAGCTGTTCGTCGGTCCTGCGGTGGGCTTCGATTTCCTGCATCAGCAGGTGGGTCTGGCGATCCGATTCCTGCTGGGCGACGTGGCGACTTTCGCGGGTCAGCACCACCCACCAGGCGAGAATCCCGGCGAACAGCGAGAGCACCAGGAATGCCTTGAGAAAAGCCTGGTAAAGGGTTTCTCCCGCCTCCTGCGGGCTGGCCACGACGCTCGGCGAGACCTGGCTGTAAATCAGCCAGAGCGCCAGCGAAAGCAGGCCGATGATCAGGCCGAGCACACCGAGGTAGTGCGCCAGGCGGGTGTGCAGGCGCGGGATGGACACCTGCGGGAAGGCCCAGCGGAGGAAGTTGTCCCACTGCGCCGAGAGCCGCGCGTGCGGCTTGCACAGGTCGCCACAGCGCGCATCGAGCGAGCAGCACAGCGAGCAGATCGGCGCACCGTAGGCGGGGCAGAAGGCGGTGTCCGGCTCTTCGAAGGCGTTGCTGCACAGCACGCAGGCGACTTTGCCGCGCTCGGTATAGGGGTAGAGCAGCTCTGGCTGGCGTTCGCGGGCGATATAGAAGCGCCCGCCGGTAAGCCAGGCGATCAGCGGTGCGCAGACCAGTGCGGTGCCCAGCGCGATCATCGGTGAGGCTGCCTGGGCAAGTGCACCGAGCACGCCGCTGTGGGCGAGGATCGCCAGCAGCGAGGCGATCAGCATGGCGCCGACGCCCACCGGGTTGATGTCGTAGAGGTGTGCGCGCTTGAATTCGATCTGCCGCGGCGACAGGCCCAGCGGCTTGTTGATCACCAGGTCCGCGACCAGCGCGCCGATCCAGGCGATGGCCACGTTGGCGTACAGCCCGAGCACCTGCTCGATGGCTTCGAACACGCCCAGTTCCATCAACATCAGCGCGATCGACACGTTGAATACCAGCCAGACCACCCGCCCCGGATGGCTGTGGGTGACGCGCGCGAAGAAGTTCGACCAGGCCAGGGAGCCGGCATAGGCGTTCGTCACGTTGATCTTCACCTGCGAGACGATGACGAACAGCACCATGGCGCCCAGCGCCCATTCCGGCGAGGCGAACACGTAGCTGAAGGCCACCAGGTACATCTGTGTCGGCTCGGCCGCCTTGTCCACCGGGATTTCGTGCTGCAACGCGAGAAAGGCGAGAAAGGCGCCGGCGAGCATCTTCAGTGCGCCGGGGATGATCCAGCCGGGGCCGGCGGCAAGCATCGCCAGCCACCAGCGAACGCGGTTCTGCCGGGTCTTCTCGGGCAGGAATCGCAGGTAGTCGACCTGCTCGCCGATCTGTGTGATCAGTGCCAGCGCCACCGTGCAGGCGGCGCCGAAGGACAGCAGGTTGAACGAGCCACCGTCGCCTTCGCGGCCGGCGAAACTGGTCAGATCGCTCAGCGCCTCGGGGTTCTTGGCGATGACGAAAATGTAGGGCAGCAACAGCAGGATCAGCCAGACCGGTTGCGTCCAGAGCTGCAGGCGGTTGATCAGGGTGATGCCGTAGGTCACCAGCGGCACGATGATGATCGAGCAGACCACATAGGCGAGCGCCAGCGGTATGCCGAAATACAGCTCCAGCGCCAGCGCCATGATCGCCGCTTCGAGGGCGAAGAACAGGAAGGTGAAGCTGGCGTAGATCAGCGAGGTGATGGTCGAGCCGATGTAGCCGAAGCCGGCGCCACGGGTCAGCAGGTCCATGTCCACGCCGTAGCGCGCCGCGTAGTAACTGATCGGCAACCCGGTGAGGAAGATCACCAGCGCCACCGCGAGGATCGCCCAGAGCGTATTGGTGAAACCGTAGGAAAGGGCCAGCGTGCCGCCTATGGCTTCCAGGGCAAGGAACGAAACCGCACCGAGCGCGGTGTTGGCGATACGGAATTCCGACCACTTGCGAAACGACTTGGGAGTGAAACGCAGGGCGTAGTCTTCCAGCGTCTCGTCGGCGACCCAGCTGTTGTAGTCGCGGCGGATCTTGACGATGCGCTGTGTGCCTGTGATCTGCACGCTGGCGGCCCCGGCTGATTGTCGTTTCCCTGGTTTGAGCAACTTCCGTGCCCCCGTTCGGCACTGCTGATGAACCGCGGCGAAGCACCGGTACGCATCCGGCGCAGCGCTGCCGTGATCGGCAGGAGCGAGGGTTGCCGGCTGCTGGCGTGCTCCATACCGGCGCAAGGATGCACCAGCAGTGCACCTGCTACGGATACGTCAGATGACGTACCCGCTTACGTCATCCTGCGTATACCCCGGCCAGACAGCCGAGCCCATTCTTGCTCCCGACCCGATGCCGGCCCGCAGCAGCAGTGTTGCGGCAAGCCAAGCACGGCCCACCGAGACAGGAGCAATCATCATGGATTCAAAACTGACGGGTTCGTCACGCCGCCTTCCCCGCCGGCTTGCGCAGGGGGCTGCGGCACTCTCGATGCTGGCAATGAGCATCTTCGCCTCGAGCGCCAGCGCGGAGGTCAACACCACCGGCTTGGCGGTCACCGATACGGAAGTGGTGGTCGGGCAGCTGCATTCGGCGACGGGCACCATGGCCATCTCCGAGACCGGCTCGATACAGGCCGAGCGACTGGCCATCGAGCAGATCAACGCGGCAGGCGGCATCCTTGGCCGGCAGATCAAGGTGGTGCAGGAAGACGGTGCGTCCGACTGGCCGACCTTCGCCGAAAAGGCCAAGAAGCTGCTGGAGCGTGACAAGGTTGCCGCGGTGTTCGGCTGCTGGACCTCGGCCTCGCGCAAGGCGGTGTTGCCGATCTTCGAGCGGGAGAACGGGCTGCTCTACTACCCGACCTTCTATGAAGGCCTGGAGCAGTCGAAGAATGTCGTCTACACCGGCCAGGAGGCCACCCAGCAGATCCTCGCCGGCCTCGACTGGGTCGCCAAGGAGAAGGGCGCCAAGACCTTCTACCTGCTCGGCTCCGACTACATCTGGCCGCGCACCTCGATGAAGATCGCCCGCAAGCACATCGAGAACGTGCTCGGCGGCAAGGTGGTGGGCGAGGAGTACTACCCGCTGGGCAACACCCAGTTCGGCTCGCTGACCAACAAGATCAAGCTGAAGAAGCCTGACGTGATCTTCGCCGCCGTGGTCGGTGGTTCCAACGTCGCCTTCTATAAGCAGCTCAAGGCTGCCGGCATCACCGCGGACAAGCAGACCCTGCTGACCCTCTCGGTCACCGAGGACGAACTGCTCGGCATCGGCGGCGAGAACATGGCCGGCTTCTACGCCTCGATGAAGTACTTCCAGAGCCTTGATAACCCCAACAACGTCGAATTCGTCAAGGCGTTCAAGGCCAAGTACGGCAGCGACGCGGTGATCGGTGACGTCACCCAAGCCGCCTATCTCGGCCCCTGGCTGTGGAAGGCCGCGGTCGAGAAGGCCGGCAGCTTCGACGTCGACAAGGTGGTCGCCGCCTCAGCCGGGCTGGAGCTGAACACCGCGCCGGAAGGCTACGTGAAGGTGCACGAGAACCAGCATCTGTGGAGCAAGACGCGCATTGGCCAGGTGCAGGCCGACGGCCAGTTCCAGGTGGTCTTCGAGTCCGACCTGATCGAGCCGAATCCCTTCCCGAAAGGCTACCAGTAACCCTCTCTGCGCCGCGTGCCGGCAGGCCCGCGGCGATCTCTTTTGCCATCAGGAGACATCATCATGGAATGGCTATCGGAGTTTGGTGCCATCGCGGCCATGCAGGGTTTCAACGGCTTGTCGGTGTTCTGCGTGCTGCTGCTGATGGCTCTGGGTCTGGCGATCATCTTTGGTCAGATGGGCGTGATCAACATGGCCCATGGCGAGTTCCTCACCGTGGGTGCCTACACCACCTATCTGGTTTCGGTGCTGACGCTCAAGTACCTGCCTGAGCTGCAGCCCTACTACTTCTTCGTCGCCATCGTGCTGTCATTCGTGATTGCCGGCGCGCTGGGCTGGCTCGCCGAATGGGCGTTGATCAGCAAGCTTTACCATCGCCCGCTGGACACGCTGCTGGCGACCTGGGGCCTGTCACTGGTGATGCAGCAGGCGTTCCGTTCGATCTTCGGTGCGCGCGAGGTCAGCGCCACGCTGCCGGACTGGCTGATGGGGTCCTGGATGCCCACCGACACCATCGACATCCCGCTCAACGGGCTGTTCGTGATGGCGCTGACACTGCTGCTCACCACGACGATCTTCGTCCTCATGTACCGCTCGCGCTGGGGCCTGCAGGTGCGCGCCACGGTGCAGAACCGGGTAATGGCGCGTTCGGTGGGGATCAACACCAAGAAGGTCGACCGCATGACCTTCGCCCTGGGCTGCGGCGTGGCAGGGGTCGCCGGCGCGGCGTTCACCACCATCGGCTCGACCGGCCCGACCTCCGGTTCGCTGTACATCGTCGACACCTTTCTGGTGGTGGTCTTCGGCGGCGCGGCCAGTCTGTTCGGCACCATTGCCTCGGCGTTCTCCATCGCCCAGACGCAATCGATGGCCGAGTTCTTCATCAGCGGCTCGATGGCCAAGGTGCTGACCCTTTCGGCAGTGATCCTGATCCTCATGCTGCGTCCGCAGGGGCTGTTCACGGCCAAGGTGCGCAAATGATGAACAGTTTTTTGGTGGCGATGGCGAACGACGTGAGGGCCAAGGCATGAACTCGACACTCGATAAATTCTTCGGCGGAAAGCAGGGCGGCATCGGTCTGCTGATCCTTGCGGCGCTGCTCCTGCTGGTGTTTCCGCTGCTGCTCGACAGCTTCCGCCTGAACATGGTGGGCAAGTACCTGACCTACGCCTTCGTTGCCGTGGGACTGGTGCTCTGCTGGGGCTACGGCGGCATCCTCAGCCTGGGGCAGGGGATCTTCTTCGGCCTCGGCGGCTACTGCATGGCAATGTTCCTCAAGCTCGAGGCATCCGATCCGGAAAGCACCAGGATCCAGTCCACGCCCGGTATTCCGGACTTCATGGACTGGAACCAGATCACCGAGCTGCCGTTGTTCTGGCAGCCCTTCCAGAGCTTCAGCTTCACCCTGCTTGCCGTGGTCGCGGTGCCGGCGATTCTTGCACTGATCATCGGTGTGGCGATGTTCAAGCGCCGGGTGGGTGACGTGTACTTCTCCATCGTCACCCAGGCCATCGCGGCGATCCTGACCATTCTGATCATCGGCCAGCAGGGCCTGACCGGCGGGGTGAACGGCATCACCGACCTGAAGACGCTGCTCGGCTGGGACATTCGCACTGACGAGGCGAAGACCATCCTCTACTTCGTCAACGCGGCGCTGCTCATCGGCTGCATCCTGATCGGGCGCTTCATCCTCACCTCGAAGCTCGGGCGCCTGCTGATGGCCATGCGTGACAAGGAAGAGCGGGTGCGCTTCTCCGGTTACGACGTGGCCAGCTTCAAGATCTTCGTGTTCTGCGTGGCGGCGAGCTTTTCGGCCATCGGCGGGGCGATGTTCACCCTGCAGGTGGGCTTCATGTCGCCGAGCTTCGTCGGCATCGTGCCGTCGATCGAGATGGTCATCTTCGCCGCCGTGGGCGGGCGTATGTCGCTGCTCGGTGCAGTGTACGGCGCGCTGCTGGTCAACTACGGCAAGACGGTGTTCTCCGAGAGCTTCCCCGAACTCTGGCTGTACTTCATGGGTGGCCTGTTCATCGCGGTGGTCATGTATTTCCCCAACGGTCTGGCAGGCCTCTGGCAGAGCCATGCCCGTCCCTGGCTGGCGCGTGTGCGGCTGCCGGATCGGCGCCAGCCATCGATGAAGCCCAAGCCGCCGGCAGAGCAGCCGGGGGCGGGCGGCGCGACGATCGATGCGGTTCCCGCCAAGCAACTGGAGAGCACGCCATGAGTGGATTTCAGATGCCCAAACCGGTGCTGGCCATCGAGGGCCTGACCGTTTCCTTCGATGGTTTCAAGGCTGTCGATGACCTGAACCTCTATCTGGACCGCAACGAGGTACGTGTGGTGATCGGCCCCAACGGCGCCGGCAAGACCACGGTGCTTGACCTGATCTGCGGGAAGACCCGCGCCACCGGCGGCTCGATCCAGTTCGACGGGCGCGAGCTGACCAAGATGAAGGAGTTCGACATCGTTCGCGCCGGGGTAGGGCGCAAGTTCCAGAACCCGTCGATCTACGAAAACCTCAGCGTGTTCGAGAACCTGGAAATGTCCTATCCGGCCGGGCGCAAGGTGTTCGGCGCGCTGTTCTTCAATCGCAGCGCCGAGGTCATCGCCCGAGTCGAGGAGATCGCGGCGGAAATCGGCCTGACCGGGCAGTTGTACAGCGAGGCAGGGCTGCTCTCCCACGGCCAGAAACAGTGGCTGGAGATCGGCATGCTGCTGATGCAGGACCCGGAGTTGCTGATGCTGGACGAGCCGGTGGCGGGCATGAGCGTCAGCGAGCGGGCACAGACCGCCGAGCTGCTCAAACGCATCAGCCAGGGTCGCTCGGTGCTGGTGATCGAGCACGACATGGAGTTCGTCAAGAGCATCGCCCACAAGGTCACCGTGCTGCACCAGGGCAAGGTGCTGGCCGAGGGCAGCATGGAGGCGGTGCAGAGCAATCCCAAGGTCATCGAGGTTTATCTGGGGCATTGAGGCGGTGCGGGCCCTGGCACGCGTGGATAACGCTTTGCGGTTATCGACGCTACGCCGACGGCTGGCCCGCGCACCGTAGGGTGGACATCGCCGCAGGCATGTCCACGCGTGTCGCACCCAACAGGTAAAAAAGGAGTTCAGCATGTTCCAGATCAGCAGCCTCGCTTCGGGCTACGGCCAGAGCCAGATCCTTCATGACCTCAATCTCAAGGTCGAAAAGCAGGAAATCGTCGCGGTCATGGGCCGCAACGGCATGGGCAAGACCACGCTGTTCAAGACGCTGATGGGCATCGTCCCGCAGACCGCAGGCAGCGTGCAGGTGGATGGGCAGGAAGTCGCCGGGCTGGAGACCCATCAGCGGGTTGCCAGCGGCGTGGCCTACGTGCCTCAGGGGCGGATGATCTTTCCCAGCATGACGGTGTTGGAGAACATCCAGACCGGCCTGCCGGCAGCCGCTGGCGGCAAGGTGCCGGATGATCTCTACGCGCTGTTCCCGGTGCTGCACGACATGCGCAAGCGCAAGGGCGGCAACCTGTCTGGCGGACAGCAACAGCAGCTGGCGATCGCCCGGGCACTGGCGACCAATCCCAAGGTGCTGCTGCTGGACGAGCCGACCGAGGGCATCCAGCCGTCGATCATCAAGGATATCGCGCGCACGCTGAAAGAGATCCGCTCGATTCGCGATCTGACCATCGTGGTTTCCGAGCAGGTGCTGTCATTCACCATGGAAATCGCCGACCGCTTCCTGGTCATCGAGAAGGGCCGCTTCGTGCTGGAGGAAAGCGCGGCCAATGCCGACGAGGCGACCATCAGCCGTTACCTGTCGGTGTAAGGGCGCTTATTCCGTGGGGCGCCCTAGGGCGCGAACCGTGCAGGCTGGTTCGCGCGCCAAGGGCCTTTCGCGGAGCGATGGGGCGACGCAATTCTTCTCTTTTTCCTGATCCTCAGGCTGGTGTGCATTCCCTGCACGCCGGCCTTCTCCTGCCTGCCCAACAGAGCTGCAAGCCTCGTATTTGCTGGCTCCGTGGCATACGTCATCCAACGTATTTCGGAAACGCTGGCGACGGAAAAGACTAGCTCCGTGTTCAGCGCAACGCTGATGCCCTTCCAACGCAAAGGAGCTTCGTCATGACCGATACCCTGATCAAGGTCGACTTGAATCAGCCTGCCACCGAGAACGAGCAGATCCACAACCGCTGGCATCCGGACATTCCGATGGCCTGCTGGGTCAAGCCGGGTGACGACTTCATTCTCGAGACCTACGACTGGACCGCTGGCGCGATCAAGAACGACGACGATGCATCCGACGTGCGCGACGTCGACCTGACCACCGTGCACTACCTGTCCGGCCCGGTCGGGGTCGAGGGCGCCGAGCCGGGCGACCTGCTGGTGGTGGACCTGCTCGATATCGGCGCCAAGCAGGACTCGCTGTGGGGCTTCAATGGCTTCTTCTCACAGCAGAACGGCGGCGGCTTCCTGACCGACCACTTCCCCCATGCGCAGAAGTCCATCTGGGATTTCCAGGGCCTGTTCACTAGCTCCAGGCACATCCCGGGCGTGCGTTTCGCCGGGCAGATCCATCCCGGCCTGATCGGCTGCCTGCCGGATCACAAGATGCTCGCCACCTGGAACGAGCGCGAGCAGGGCCTGATCGACACCAATCCCAACCGCGTCCCGCCGCTGGCCAATCCGACGTTCGCCGCCACCGCGCACATGGGCAAGCTCACCGGCGAGGCGCGTGACAAGGCCGCGGCCCAGGGCGCGCGTACCGTGCCGCCCCGCGAGCATGGCGGCAACTGCGACATCAAGGACCTTTCGCGCGGCTCGAAGATCTTCTTCCCGGTCTATGTCGACGGCGCCGGGCTGTCGGTCGGCGACCTGCACTTCAGCCAGGGCGACGGCGAGATCACCTTCTGCGGCGCCATCGAGATGGCCGGCTGGGTGCACATGAAGGTCGAGCTGATCAAGGGGGGCATGGCCAAGTACGGCATCAAGAATCCGATCTTCAAGCCCAGCCCCATTGTCCCGACCTACAAGGACTACCTGATCTTCGAAGGCATCTCGGTCGACGAGAGCGGCAAGCAGCACTACCTGGACGTCAACATCGCCTACAAGCAGGCCTGTCTGAACGCCATCAACTACCTGACCAAATTCGGCTACTCGCCGGCGCAGGGCTACTCGCTGCTCGGTTCGGCGCCGGTGCAGGGCCATATCAGCGGCGTGGTGGACATACCCAATGCCTGCGCCACGCTCTGGCTGCCGACCGAGATCTTCGAGTTCGACATCCACCCGAACGCGTCCGGGCCGACCCGGTTCCTCGACGGCAGCATCGACCTGCCGATCGCCTACGACAAATGAGTTCGTTCATCCGGGCGGGGCAGGTGCTCTGGGCGGCTGCCTGGCCCGCCCGGATGGAGGGACACGGAGGATGATGCGATGCCGATCTATGAATACGACTGCGACGCCTGTGGTGACTTCACTGCCCTGCGCCCGATGAGTGTGCGCAGCGAACCCTGCGACTGTCCGGCCTGCGGCACGCCCAGCCCGCGAGTGATTCGCACCGCCCCCGGCCTGGCAACCATGGCCGGCAGCACCCGCGCGGCGCATGAGACCAATGAGCGCGCCAGCCACGCGCCCAAGACAGTCGCCGAGTATGCCGCCAGCAAGCGCCACCCGGCCGGCTGCAGCTGCTGCGGCCCGAGCAAGCCGGTGGTGCCGACCAAGGCGAATCCCCATGCGCTCAAGGCCAGCCCGTCGAACCGGCCGTGGATGATCAGCCACTAGCCTGCAGCCTCGGTCGCGCCAGCGCCAACCCGCTCATGGGGTGGGCAACGCTCTGCTTTGCCACCGCTCACCACGACAGAACCTGAAAGAGGGAGAGACCCATGCGTCACGGTGATATTTCCAGCAGTCCCGATACCGTCGGCGTAGCCGTCGTCAATTACAAGATGCCGCGCCTGCATACCCGCGCTGAGGTGCTCGACAACGCGCGCAAGATCGCCGAGATGATCAAGGGCATGAAGCTCGGCCTGCCGGGCATGGACCTGGTGGTGTTCCCCGAGTACAGCACCATGGGGATCATGTATGACCCCGGCGAGATGATGGAAACCGCCACCACCATTCCCGGCGAGGAAACCGCGATCTTCTCGGCCGCCTGTCGCGAGGCACGGACCTGGGGCATCTTCTCGCTCACCGGCGAGCGCAACGAAGACCCGGGCAAGGCGCCTTACAACACGCTGGTGCTGATCGACGATCAGGGCGAGATCGTGCAGAAGTACCGCAAGTGCATCCCCTGGTGCCCAATCGAGGGCTGGTATCCGGGTGACCGCACCTACGTCAGCGACGGCCCCAAGGGCATGAAGATCAGCCTGATCATCTGCGACGACGGCAACTATCCCGAGATCTGGCGCGACTGTGCGATGAAGGGCGCCGAGCTGATCGTGCGCTGCCAGGGCTACATGTACCCGGCCAAGGAGCAGCAGGTGCTGATGTCCAAGACCATGGCCTGGGCCAACAACTGCTATGTAGCGGTGGCCAACGCCGCAGGCTTCGACGGCGTCTACAGCTACTTCGGTCACTCGGCGATCATCGGCTTCGACGGTCGCACCCTGGGCGAGTGCGGCGAGGAGGAAATGGGTATCCAGTACGCCCAGCTGTCCATCTCGCAGATCCGCGACGCCCGTGCCAACGACCAGTCGCAGAACCACCTGTTCAAGCTGCTGCACCGCGGCTACACCGGCGTCTACAACTCCGGTGATGGTGACAAGGGCGTGGCTGACTGTCCGTTCGAGTTCTACCGCACCTGGGTGCTGGATGCGCAGAAGGCGCAGGAAAACGTCGAGGCCATGACCCGCGCCACTGTCGGGGTCGCCGACTGCCCGGTGTACGAGCTGCCGCACGCGGGGCGGGAGCGAACGCTGGGTTGAAGGGGGCGCGCGGCCTTGGGACATGTGTTCCAGCGGGGGAGGGCTTGCCATCGTGGTCATGCGCCCTTCACCCCGGCCCTCTCCTTGGAGCGCGCGAGGGTTGCAGGCCAGTGTTTGCTTTGGGCTATTGCCCGCCCTCGCTGCGATCCAGGCTTTGCCTTTCGGAGAGCAGGTAGTGGCGGACGCGCAGCGTTAATCGCACCCATTCCCCGCGCCCCTTCGCTCCAATGGTTGAGGGGCCGCACGTTCAATACTTCGCACCGGGGCGCTCATGCCATTCGTGAATGAACTGATCGAGCACAACCGTACCCAGCTCGCGCAAGCCAGCGACCGGGAGGACCACGCGCCGAAGCCGGTGTCGCGCTTCCTGTTCGACGTCGAGGCCGTCATGGCGCTGCTGCGCAGTCGTATCGTTGGTCAGGATGCGGTGCTGGGCGAAATCGAGGCGATGCTTCGCGTGGTCAAGGCCGGAATCGGCGATCCCGAACGTCCGCTGACGGTCAATCTCTTCCTCGGCCCGACCGGGGTTGGCAAGACCGAGATCGTCCGTCTGCTGGCCCAGGCCATTCATGGCAAGCCGGACGCCTTCTGCCGCATCGACATGAATACCCTGGCCCAGGAGCACTACGCCGCCGCGCTCACCGGAGCCCCGCCCGGCTACGTGGGCAGCAAGGAAGGCACGACCCTGTTCGACGCCGAGGCCATCGCCGGAAGCTTCAGCCGGCCCGGTATCGTGCTGTTCGACGAGCTGGAGAAGGCCAGTCGGGAAGTCGTGCGCAGCTTGCTCAATGTGCTGGATAGCGGACGACTGACCTTGGCTGCCGGCAACCGGACCCTGGATTTCCGCAACGCGCTGGTGTTCATGACCAGCAACATCGGCGCACGGCAGGCTGCGCGGTGGGAGCGCTGGCCGATACCACGCATGGGCCGTGCCGCGTTGCGAAGCCGTAGCTTCGGGCAGGCGCTGCATCGGCATTTCGATCCGGAGTTTCTCAATCGCATCGACCGCACGCTGCAGTTCGAGAGCATCCAGGGCGATCGGCTGAAGGCAGTGCTCGATGTCGAACTGGGCAAGCTGGCACAGCGCCTGGCCCGACAGGGCGTACGGTTGCAGGTCGATGAGGCCGTCAAACACGCCATCTGCCGCGCGCACGACTCGCGCTTCGGTGCGCGCGACCTCAGCCGGCGGCTGCGCACGCGCCTGGAGCCAGCGTTGGCGGAAGCCCTGTTGCGCGATCCCGGCGAGCGGGTATGGCGAGCGGTGCTGCAAGACGGTGCGATCCGTGTGGAGCCGCTCGCGAGCGACTAGCAGCGAACTCTCCAGCAGAGCGGTCGTCCCATTTTCTAGACCGCACATTTCACTGATTGGGGAAACATCGATGGCCATGCTGGACACCCGCGGTATCGGGGCCGTGACCTTGCTCAAGCGTACGTTCAAGGAATTCGGCAACGACGACATGTCGACCTATGCCTCGGCGCTGGCATACCGCGGCCTGTTCTCGATGTTTCCGTTCCTGCTGTTTCTTATCGCCTTGCTCGGCTTTCTCGATCTGCAGAATTTCTTCGACTGGTTGCGCATGCAGGCCGAGCTGGCCTTGCCGCCGATGGCGATGGAGCAGATCAATCCGGTCATTGACCAGTTGCAGGAACAGAAGGCGGGGCTGCTGTCGTTCGGTATCGTCGTGGCGCTATGGACGGCTTCGGTCGGTTTTCGCTCGTTGATGAATGCGATGAACCGCGCCTACGACGTGGAGGAGGGGCGACCGAGCTGGAAGCTGATCCTGCTTTCGTTGGCCTATACCGTGGGCATCGCCGTGCTGCTGCTGTTGTCGGCCGGGCTGATGATCGTCGGGCCGCAGGTGATGGAGTGGCTGGCTTCGCAGGTCGGCCTGAAGGACGTCGTCGTGCTGCTCTGGACCTGGCTGCGCTGGCCGGTGATTGTGCTCATGCTGATGCTGGTGGTGGCGCTGCTGTACTACGTGGCGCCGGATGTGAAGCAGGAGTTTCGCTTCATCACGCCGGGCTCGGTGCTAGCCGTGCTGGTGTGGATTCTGGCCTCGATCGCGTTCGGCATCTATGTGCAGAACTTCGCCGACTACAACGCGACCTACGGCAGCATCGGCGCCATCATCGTCTTGCTGCTTTATCTGTACATCTCCTCGGCAGTGCTGCTGTTCGGTGCCGAACTCAATGCAGTGATCGAACACGCTTCGGTCGAAGGCAAGGACCCGGGCGAGAAGGTGCCGGACGCCTGAGGCGCCGTCTGGCGCCCCGCTGCGAACAACCCTTCTACGTAACGGTCATCTATTTCATTACAGAATTATTCCGCAGGGATTGCGGAGCATGTTGCTGACCCGCGACGTGCCCGGCGAGGCCGGAGTTCTGCTATGGGACCGACGGAGAAGTACCTTGCATATCGCGGATATGACCATGTTCTACGCGCCCGCCAGTGGTGGCGTGCGCACCTACCTCGAGGCGAAGCATCGCAGGCTGCAGCTTTACTCCGGCGTGCGGCACAGCATTCTGGTGCCGGGCGGCGACTACAGTCACAACGATGGCCTCTATGAGGTGCCGGCACCGATCCTGCCTTTCGGCAAGGGCTACCGCTTTCCGATCCGCCGCGCGCCCTGGCGCAATCTGCTGCGTTCGCTGCGTCCCGATCTGATCGAGGTCGGCGATCCCTACATGACCGCATGGGCGGCACTGGATGCGGGGCGCCGGCTCAATGTTCCGGTCATTGGTTTCTATCACTCCGACCTGCCACTGCTGGTCAGCAACCGCATCGGCAGCTGGCTGGGCACCAACCTCAATGGCTACGTTTCAAAGCTGTACGGCAGCTTCGATCGGGTGTTGGCACCCAGCGAAGTGATGGCCGACAAGCTCTTGCACCTCGGCGTGAAGAACGTCTTCGTGCAGCCCCTGGGCGTTGATCTGGACACCTTCTGCCCCGAGCGCCGCGACCCCGATCTGCGCCGCGAGCTGGGCCTGGCCGACGACACCCGGCTGATGATCTTTGCCGGGCGCGGTTCGCGGGAGAAGAACCTGCACGTTCTGCTGGAAACCGCGCGCCAGCTCGGCAAGCCGTACCACCTGTTGCTGGTGGGTTCGAGCATGCCGCAGCGGGTGCCGGACAACGTCACGGTGATCGACCGCTTCTGTTGTGCCAGCGAAGTGGCGCGCTACATGGCCAGTAGCGATGTGCTGTTGCATGCCGGTAATCAGGAGACCTTCGGCCTGGTGGCGCTCGAAGCCATGGCCAGCGGTATTCCGGTGATCGCCGCGCGTGCCGGTGCGTTGCCGGAGCTGGTGCCGTTCTACACCGGGCGCCTGTGTCGGCCGCTCGACCCGAGGGCCATGGCGCATGCCGTGCGCGAGCTGTTCGAAGACGATCCGCGACTGCTCGGACAGCAGGCGCGCCAGCATGTCGAGGCGCATCATGCCTGGGATGCCGTGGTGGCGGGGTTACTCGCCCATTATCACGCGGTGCTCGGCACAGCGGACCTGCCGGTAGCCGTACATGGCTGAGGCTGCTCTGACGCTGGTACTGCACGACGTGGCCGCGGAAACCTGGCCGGCCTACCGGCCCTTCGTCGAGGCGGTGGACGCCATCGGCGGCGTGCCGATCACCTGGCTGGTGGTCCCGGACTTTCATCAGCGCAATCCGCTGGAGCGGCAGCCGGATTTTTGCCGGCTGCTGGACCAGCGTGTGCAGCGTGGTGACGAACTGGTGCTGCACGGCTGCTACCACGCCGATCTCGAGCCCGCGCCGAAGACGCCGCGGGACTGGTTCATGCGCCGGGTGTACACCCATGAAGGCGAGTTCTATGGCCTTGACGAACAGGCTGCCGGCGAACGGCTGGCGCATGGCCTGGAGTTGTTCCAGCGCCAGCAATGGCCGCTGCATGGCTTCGTCGCCCCCGCCTGGCTGATGAGCGAGGGCACCCGGCGTGTACTGGCCGGCAGCGGGCTAACCTATACCAGTGATCCAGGCCATCTTTACCTGCTGCCGGATTTCACTCCAATCGTCGCTCCTGGCTTGGTCTGGAGTGCTCGCAGCGCCTGGCGCCGTGGTGTGTCCTGGCTGGTCAGCGAACGCCAGTTGCGTCAGAGCCGTCAGGCGCCATTGCTGCGATTGGGCCTGCATCCGGTGGATATGCGCCACGAGTTCTCCCGCCGCTATTGGCTCGATGTGCTCGAGCGGCTGCTGCGGGACGGCAGGACACCGCTGACCAAGATCCACTGGCTGCGCCAGTACCGCCAGACGAGCGCCGTGGCATGAACCGGCGCTGGTGGTTGCTGGGCGGTGCCTTGCTCGCGGCGGCCATGGTGCCGCTTCTGCTTGGCGGCACCGGCCTGTTCGAACGACTGCGCCACTTTCCGGGTAGCCTGTTGGTCACCATGCTCGGCATGGTGCTGGTCGGCTGGAATCTGAATGCGCTGCGCCTGCGCCTGTTGCTCGGGCGGCGCAAGCTGGGCCAGCGTCGTGCATTCGGCATCGTCGTCGCCACCGAATTCGCCATCTGTGCGACGCCTGGAGGTGCCGGAGGGCCGCTGACCCTGATGGCGCTGCTCATGCGCCAGGGCGTGGCGCCGGCCAAGGGCACGGCGACCTATGCCGTGGAGCAGCTGAGTGATCTGCTGTTCTTCGCCTGCGCGCTGGTCGGCGTGCTGTTCTATGCACTGACCCACAGGCTAAACACGCATATCGCCAGCCTGCTGGGCTTCAGCGTCGCGCTACTGATCGGTGTGATGGTGCTGCTGGCGCTGCTCGGCCGTTTCCACCGGCAGGTATTTCTGCTCAATGGCTGGCTGGTTGGCCGGCTCGGCATGAAGCCGTCACGCAAGCGCCGTTGGGCACGCAAGGTGCTGGGCTTCCGTAATGCGCTGGTCGACTGTTTTCGCCTGCCGCGTCGTCTTCTGTTGGCGGTGTTCGGATTGACCACACTGCACTGGCTGCTGCGCTTCAGCGTGCTCTATCTGACGCTGCGTGGTCTGGGCAGCGAGTTGGCCTGGGCCTGGACCTTTCTCGTCCAGCTGCTGGCGCTGACTGCGGGGCAGCTGAGCCTGCTGCCTGGGGGGGCGGGTAGTGCCGAACTGGCGTCGGCCGCGCTGCTGACGCCGATGGTGGGCAAGTCGACGACGGCGGCGGCGATTCTGATCTGGCGCTTCGTGACCTATTACTTCTACCTCATCGTGGGCGCGCCGGTGTTCCTGCACCTGGCAGGGCGACCGTTGCTGCGCCGCCTAGTCCCTTCGCGCCACGCGTGAGCCGCTCTGTTCCGATGGCCGGGGGAAACTAACGCTTCGCGTGGGCGGTCCACTCTATGTCACCAATGAGAAGCCAGGAGTTCGCCATGAGCAGTACTGAAGACAAGGTCAAGGGCAACACCAACGAAGCCGTCGGCAAGATCAAGCAAGGCGTGGGTGAGGCGACCGACAACGAGCGCATGAAGGGCGAAGGCAAGCGCCAGGAAGTGAAGGGCGAGGCCCAGCAGGTCAAGGGTGATGTGAAAGACACCCTGAAGAAAGGCATCGACAAGGCCTGATCTGCCGACGTTCTTGCGGCAGTACAAATGAAAATGCCCGCATCGCTGCGGGCATTTTTTTGTCTGGATTCGGCTGACTATCAGCGCTCCAGATGCTGCAGTTTGTCCTTCACGCCGTCCCACTCTTCGGCATCGGCCAGAGCGTCTTTCTTCTCGGTGATGTTCGGCCAGACTTCCGCCAGATCCGCGTTGAGCTCGATGAACTCCTGCTGATCCTCCGGTACCTCGTCTTCAGAGAAGATCGCCTGGGCCGGGCACTCCGGCTCGCACAGTGCGCAGTCGATGCACTCGTCCGGGTGAATCACCAGAAAGTTCGGGCCTTCGTAGAAGCAGTCCACCGGGCAGACTTCCACGCAATCGGTGTATTTGCACTTGATGCAGTTGTCGGTGACGACGAAGGTCATGTCTAGCTATCTCCTCAGGCGTGTCAGGTAGGCGTTACGGTGACGCCCCTGCGAGTAGGCGGCACAGGCAAATGCCGCTTATCAAAAAAATGCGCGCGATTCTAGCAGCTTTCGCGGCCTATCAAATGCGAGTTTTCAAGCTGTATAGCAGGTCCAGCGCCTGGCGCGGCGTCACATCATCGGGATTGATCCGTGCCAATTCCTCGAGCACCGGATGCGGCAGGCTGGCGAACAGGTCGCTCTGCATCGGCGGTGCCGGCTGGCCGGGCGCTATTCTCGGCGCTTCGTGAGGCAGGCTGGTGGTTTCCAGCCGCGACAGATGGTCGCGCGCACGCTGGATGACTTCGCCCGGCACGCCGGCCAGTTGGGCAACGGCCAATCCATAACTCTGGCTCGCCGGCCCCGGCAGCACATGGTGCAGGAAGACGAGGCGCTCGTTGTGCTCGGTGGCCGAGAGGTGCACGTTGGCCACCACTGGCTCGCTTTCCGGCAGCACGGTCAGTTCGAAGTAGTGGGTGGCGAACAGGGTAAAGGCGCGCAGCTTGGCGAGGTGCTCGGCTGCCGCCCAGGCCAGCGAGAGGCCATCGAAGGTGCTGGTGCCGCGACCGACTTCGTCCATCAGTACCAGACTGCGATCACTGGCGTTGTGCAGGATATTCGCGGTTTCGCTCATTTCCACCATGAAGGTGGAGCGCCCGCCGGCGAGATCGTCCGATGAGCCGATGCGGGTGAAGATGCGGTCCACCAACGACAGCTCGCAGGCGGCTGCCGGGACAAAGCTGCCGATCTGTGCCAGCAGCACGATCAGCGCGGTCTGGCGCATGTAGGTCGATTTACCGCCCATGTTCGGCCCGGTGATGACCAGCATGCGGGTGGCGTCGTCGAGGCCCAGGTCGTTGGCGACGAAAGGCGTCTCCAATACCTGCTCGACCACCGGGTGGCGACCCTGCTCGATGCGCATGCACGGCTGCTCGACGAAGCGCGGGCGATTCAGATCGAGATTCAGCGCCCGCTCGGCGAGGTTGCTCAGCACGTCCAGTTCGGCCAGCGCGCCGGCGCTTTCCTGCAGCGGCGCCAGGTGGCCGATGAGCATTTCCAGCAGCTCGTCGTAGAGCAGCTTCTCGCGGGCGAGGGCGCGGCTCTTGGCCGACAGCGCCTTGTCCTCGAACTCCTTGAGCTCAGGGGTGATGAAGCGCTCGGCGCCCTTGAGCGTCTGCCGGCGGATGTAGTCGGCCGGCGCCGATTCGGCCTGTTTGCTCGGCAGCTCGATGAAGTAGCCGTGCACGCGGTTGTAGCCGACCTTGAGGTTGGCCAGTCCGGTACGGGCCTTCTCGCGGGTTTCCAGGTCCATCAGGTACTGTCCGGCGTTCTCGGAAAGCGACTGAAGTTCGTCCAGCTCGGCGTCGTAGCCGGTCTTCAGTACGCCGCCGTCTCGGATCACCGCCGGCGGGTTGTCGATGATGGCGCGGGCCAGCAGTTCGGCCAGCTCCGGGTAGGTGCTGATGCTTTTCGCCAGTTCCAGCAGATGCGGTGCCACCAGGCCAAGCATGCCCGCCTGCAGCTGCGGTAGCGCAGCGAGCGCGTCGCGCAGGCGCGCCAGATCGCGCGGGCGGGCGTTGCGCAGGCCGATCCGGGCGAGGATGCGTTCCAGGTCGCCGATGTCCTTGAGCTGCGGCTGCAGCTGCTCGAAGCGATAATGCTCGAGCAGGCAGGTGATCGAATCCTGGCGCGCTTCGAGAATCTCGCGGTTGCGCAGCGGGCGGTTCAGCCAGCGGGTCAGCAGGCGCGAGCCCATGGCGGTCTGGCAGCGGTCCATGACCGATTGCAGCGTGTTCTCGCGGCCGCCGGCCAGATTGACGTCCAACTCCAGGTTGCGCCGGCTGGCGCCGTCGAGGATCACCGTGTCGTCGAGACGCTCGTGACGCAGGCTGCGCAGGTGGGGCAGGGCGGTGCGCTGGGTTTCCTTGGCGTAGGCGAGCAGGCAGCCGGCGGCGCCGATGGCCAGCGTCAGGTTCTCGCAGCCGAAGCCCTTGAGGTCCTGGGTGGAGAACTGCTGGCAGAGGCTCTTGAATGCCGAATCGCGATCGAAATCCCAGGGCGCGCGACGGCGCACACCGCGGCGTTTTTCCAGTGGCAGACCCTGCGGCCAATCGTCGGGGATCAGCAGTTCCGCCGGGCTCAGGCGCTCCAGTTCCGCGAGCAGGGTTTCCCAGCCCTTGAGTTCCTGCACGCTGAAGCGGCCGCTGGCGATGTCCAGCACCGAAAGGCCGAACAGGCGCTCATCACCGACCACCGCAGCCAGCAGGTTGTCGCGACGCTCGTCGAGCAATGCCTCGTCGCTCACCGTGCCGGGGGTGATGATGCGCACCACCTGGCGTTCCACCGGCCCTTTGCTGGTCGCCGGATCGCCGATCTGCTCGCAGATCACCACCGACTCGCCAAGCTTCACCAGCCGCGCCAGATAACCCTCGGCGGAATGGAACGGAATGCCTGCCATCGGGATCGCCGTGCCCGCCGACTGCCCGCGTGCGGTCAGGGTGATGTCGAGCAGCGCGGCGGCTTTCTTGGCATCGTCGTAGAACAGCTCATAGAAGTCGCCCATGCGGTAGAACATCAGCTGGTCCGGATGCTCGCGCTTGAGTCTCCAATATTGCTGCATCATCGGCGTATGGGCGGAAAGGTCGGCGTTGGGCTTGGTCATCGGCTTGCGTGCGGTTCGTTGAGTGGCGGGTAAGGCTATCGGATGACGGTGCGGTCGGACCGTCCGGAGCCAGGTTGACGCGGGAAAGCCGGCAAGGTTAACACGGGCTGAGCGGCTCGACAGGTGACGACATGGGACAGTTTGAGCGGCGTTCAGGTGTCATTTGTCGGGCCGGGCACAGAAGGCGTTGACAAGCGAACCGGAGCTGTTGGTAACTCTGGTCTGTCGACAGGTTGCCGGTGCGCTTCGGGCCTCGTGTACGCCGGGCCTGCGACTCCCTCGATCACGCAGTCGTGCAGGCCCCTCGGTGCCTGTCGCGGTAGCTTGCCTGATTATCGCTCGTGCTTCGCCGCCCTGTGGATTGCAGCCCCGGCCATCACGCCTCGGCGAATGCCTGTTCTACCCCCTCGCGTCAGTTCTTCCTGCAGTAATGCTGGCGACCTCTCTTTCTGGTCAAGTGAGCAGCAGACATGTCTCGACTACTCGGACTCGACGCCCTGCGCGGCGTTGCGGCGTTGTGCGTTGCCTATTCCCATCTGATCGCAAAAATGAAGCGTGACGGCCATTTCGATGGGCTGACCAGCGATCTGTTTCTTGTCAGCAAAACGGTACTGGATGTCGGCAAGACCAGCGTGCTGGTGCTGTTCGCCCTGAGCGGCTATTTCGTCGTCGCTGCGCTGTACAAGAGCCGCCATCGCTACGAACGGCCGGTCGCGGCGTTCGTCTATCAGCGCTTCTTCAGGCTGTTTCCCCTGTACTGGCTATCGCTGCTTCTCGGCGTGATGTTTCCCTGGGACGATCCGGCTCGGGTGTTCAGTCCGGCTGTCATCGCGATCAATGCGACGATGCTGCAAGGCTTCGTGTTTGTCGAAAACGTGATCGGTTTGTACTGGACGCTGCAAATAGAGCTGACCTTCTATGTGCTGTGCATTGTCATCTTCGCGCTGCGTCTGGGCGGCTCGGCCAAGCGCGATCTGCTGTTTCTGCTGGCCCAGTACGCCTTCACCCTGCTGCTCGCGTTCCTGCGCTACAAGCTGGAAATGAAGCTGCCGGTGGCTCTGCCGCTGATGCTGAGTGTGTGTTTCCTCGGCGCATTGTGGAAGGCCACGGATAACGGTCGCGCACCCGATACCGGGCATTACGCGCGCATCGCAGTGGGTCTGTTCTACCTGTTTCTGTTGCCGATCTGCGTGCTGGCCTACTCGCGCGATACCGGTCTCGGAGAAAGCTGGTATCGCTACTTCGTCAGCTATGCGGTGGGTGTTGCGGTCTTCATTGGCGCGACACGCATCAGTGGTAAGGGGCTGCGCTGGATCGCGCCGCTAGGCGGGATCGGCTATATCGTCTTCCTGGCCCATCCATCGGTATTCGCAATCGCCGAGCGGCTGGGCTTCGGCGCTGGAGCGCTGGCCATTCCCGGCCCGCTCTACATCGCGGTGATGCTGTTATTGGTGACGCTGTTCGGCTTCTTCGTCAAGCGAACCCTGGCAGATCCCATCCAGCGCTATGGTGATGCAGTGGTAAGCCGTCGCGGACGGAGCATCGGCGAGCGTGTCGTGCTGCCGTTTCGCCAGGATGCCTGATGGGCGACGCGTAACTCGACCATTGACCATCCGGATGGCTGAACTCGGGAGCCCGCTGGTGTAGGGTATCGGCCACTTTCCTTTGGCCGGAGCCCTGATGAATCTCACCGAACTGGCGGCACAGCTGGGTGATGCGCTGCAACGACTGGGTGCGCAGGTCAGCACCGCGGAATCCTGCACCGGTGGTGGCATTGCCGAGGCCATCACCCGTATCGCCGGCAGCTCGGCCTGGTTCGAGGCCGGCTACATCACCTATTCCAATGCCCAGAAGACGCGCCAGCTCGGCGTACCGGCGGAGCTATTCGAGCAGGTCGGCGCGGTCAGTGCCGAAGTGGTGCAGGCCATGGCGCGGGGCGCGCAGCGCAACAGTGGTGCGCGCTTTGCGGTGGCTGTCAGCGGCATTGCCGGACCCGGCGGCGGCACGGCAGAAAAACCGGTTGGTACGGTCTGGATTGCCTGGGCAGATGACTCGCATCTGCAGGCCCAACGCTATCTATTCGCCGGTGATCGCCAGGCCGTACGTGAGCAGACGGTGGCGGCGGCGTTGCAAGGTTTGCTTGCGCTGGCGGTCGGAGAAAAACAGTTTCGGGGCTAGGCGAGTAAATTTGCCTATGTTCTAATACTGGCTACTTATACAGTTGTTGTGGCCTCCGGCCCTCTTGATCAAGTGAGGATTTGATGGACGAGAACAAGAAGCGCGCCCTGGCTGCAGCCCTGGGCCAGATCGAAAAGCAGTTCGGCAAGGGTGCAGTGATGCGCATGGGCGATCATGATCGCCAGGCCATTCCGGCCATTTCTACCGGCTCGCTGGGCCTGGATATCGCGCTTGGAATTGGCGGCCTGCCCAAGGGCCGTATCGTCGAGATCTACGGTCCGGAATCCTCCGGTAAGACCACCCTGACCCTGTCGGTAATCGCTGAAGCGCAGAAGATGGGCGCCACCTGTGCCTTCGTCGACGCCGAACACGCGCTGGACCCGGACTACGCTGGCAAGCTGGGCGTGAACGTCGACGACCTGCTGGTTTCGCAGCCTGATACCGGCGAGCAGGCGCTGGAAATCACCGACATGCTGGTGCGCTCCAACGCGGTGGATGTGATCATCGTCGACTCCGTGGCGGCGCTGGTGCCCAAGGCCGAAATCGAAGGCGAGATGGGCGATACGCACGTCGGCCTGCAGGCCCGTCTGATGTCCCAGGCGCTGCGCAAGATCACGGGCAATATCAAGAACGCCAACTGCCTGGTCATCTTCATCAACCAGATCCGCATGAAGATCGGCGTGATGTTCGGCAGCCCGGAAACCACCACCGGTGGTAACGCGCTGAAGTTCTACGCCTCGGTTCGTCTGGACATTCGCCGTACCGGCGCGGTCAAGGAAGGCGACGAAGTGGTCGGCAGCGAAACCCGCGTCAAGGTAGTGAAGAACAAGGTGGCGCCGCCCTTCCGTCAGGCTGAGTTCCAGATCCTCTATGGCAAGGGCATCTACCGCAATGGCGAGGTCATCGATCTCGGCGTGCAGCAGGGCCTGGTGGAGAAGTCCGGCGCCTGGTACGCCTACAAGGGCAACAAGATCGGCCAGGGCAAGGCCAACGCCGCCAAGTATCTGGAAGACAATCCGGAGATCGGTCAGGAGATCGAGCAACAGATCCGCGACAAGTTGCTGGTAGTTGCGCCAAACACCAAGGCCAACCCGGTTACCGAAGATCTGGCTGACGCCGATCTCTGATCCCCATGGCTGCCGTGCTCGATAACCCCGTCGCGGTACGGCGGACGGCCATGGATCTGCTGGCTCGACGCGAACATGGTCGCGTCGAGCTGGCTCGCAAGCTGCGCCAGCGTGGCGCCCCGCCTGAGTTGATCGAGCAGGCCCTGGATCGTCTATGCGAGCAGGGGCTGCTTTCCGAATCCCGATATCTCGAAAGCTTTGTCAGAAGCCGGGCCAATGCCGGCTATGGGCCGTTGCGTATCCGCGAGGAATTGGCCCAGCGCGGGCTGGCCAGAGCGGATATCGAGCAGGCATTGCGTGACAGTGGTTTTGACTGGGGTGAGCAGCTGCGCGAACTCTGGCAGCGCAAGTTCGCTGGACGGTTGCCTGCCGATGCCAAAGAGCGGGCGAAGCAGGGGCGCTTTCTCAGCTATCGCGGTTATCCGCTGGAGTTGATCAGTCGAGTGTTGCGCGGCGACAGCTCGGCGGATTGATGCGGAAACGGGGCTTTATGCCAGGTTGTGCGCGTCGGAGACCAGTCGGTACTGAAGCCGACCAGCCTTACGAGCGCTCGCAATATCCGGAGTCCAGACCATCAAAGGCCATCAGTCCTCGCTCGCCAGCGGCCGCGCCCAGTTGGCCGGTTCGTTGACGTAGTCCGTCAGCTCCCTCAAGCGACCGTGGTTGCGGCCGTTGAAGACGAAGCTCAAGCGCGGCAGGCGCTGCAGTTCCGGCTCGTCCAGTTCCGATTCACAGCAGTTCTGCTGTTCGAATACGCCTTTCAGACACAGATCGGTGAACTCCGCGTTCAGGTATTCCATCGCCTGGTCGTTCAGTGCGTGGTTCAGGCGCAGAACGAAACGATCCTTCAGCCAGCGGCTCGAGTGGAAGTTGCGATAGAAGTTGGCGATTTCCCTGGCTGCTTCCTCGGCATCGTCCACCAGGCGCATCAAGCGCATGTCGCTGGGCAGAATGTAGCGATTCTCCTCCAGCTGTCCGCGCATGAACTGCAGTGCATCCTTCCAGTAGGTGCCGCCGGGTTCGTCGAGCAGCACGATCGGGACCAGCGGACTCTTGCCAGTCTGGATCAGCGTCAGCACTTCCAGCGCTTCGTCCAGCGTGCCGAACCCCCCGGGGCAGAGCACCAGCGCATCGGCTTCCTTGATGAAGAACAGTTTACGCACGAAGAAGAAATGGAACGACAACAGGTTCTCGGTGCCACCCACCGTCGGGTTGGAGTGTTGCTCGAAAGGCAGCGTGATGTTCAGCCCGAGGCTGCTGTCGCGCCCGGCGCCCTCGTGAGCGGCGGCCATGATGCCGCCACCGGCGCCGGTGATGACCATGAAGTTGTAATGCGCAAGGATGGAGCCCAACTGACGGGCCAGCGCATACAGGGGATGCTCGACCGGCGTACGGGCTGAGCCGAACACCGTGACCTTGCGGCGCCGCTTGAACTGGTCGAGCCGGCTGAACGCGTGCTCCATTTCGCGCATCGTCTGCAGCAGGATCTTGGCATCCCAGCGGCTGCGGTCGGCCTGAGCCATGCGCATGACGGTCACCAGCATCTCCCGGTATAGGGGCAGGTTCGCACTGTTCTCCGGAACGACCAAGGCGGCCAGCTCATCGATCTTGCTTTCCAGCTCGGCGCCGCTGGTCTTGAAATGCCGCGACAGATAGTCATCCGAATCAAAGGACATACAACATCTCCATGTATGAGCGTCGCGTTCAGGCTATAGGCTGCGGTCAGCCGGCTCAAGCCGGTTGCGTGGCGCGCAGTCGACCGAAGCCGCAAGCGGCTTCGGCGGGCTGCGTTCAGATGGCGATTCGGTCGCCAGGTTCGGGAATGCGTGCTTCCCAGTCGAGACGTTCACGGATGGTCTGCTGCAGCGCCTGCATCTTCTCCAGCTCGCCGTGCACCAGGTAGAGCTCTGGACGGCTTTCGAAGTTGCTGACCCAGTCGATCAGCTGAGACTGGCCGGCGTGGGCGGAGAACCCTCCGAGGGTATGCACCTTGGCATTCACGGCGATGCGCTGGTGCAGCAACTTGACGCTTTTCGCTCCGTCGACGATGGCACGGCCGAGGGTACCGCGTGCCTGGAAACCAGGGATCACCAGATGGCACTCCTCGCGCCAGAGGTTGTGCTTGAAGTGGTGCAGGATGCGCCCGCCGGTGCACATGCCGCTGCCAGCGATAATGATCACGCCGCTCTTGAAGCGGTTGATCGCCATCGATTCTTCCGGTGTCGGCGTGGATCGGAGGATCGGCAACCAGCGCTCGGCGTAAAGCTTGCCGCTAGCTCCGCTCAGGGCATTGTCGATGCCGTCGAGATCCAGCTGATCCTTGTAGTGCGAGTAGATGGCGTTGGCGCCGATGGCCATCGGGCTGTCCAGGAATACCGCTTGCTGCGGCAGGCGGCCTTCCCGGTAGAAGCGCCCGAGATAGTAGATCAGGTCCTGCGTACGTCCGACGGCGAAGGAGGGCATCAGCACGTTGCCGCCATCGCGATGGGCCTGTTGCAGGATGCCGGCCAGCTCCTCGATCGTGTCTTCGTGGCTGCGGTGGTCGCGGTCGCCATAGGTGGACTCCATGAGCACCACGTCAGCTTCCTTGAGCACGGTCGGCGCATGCATCAGCGGCGAGCAGTCGTTGCCCAGGTCGCCCGAGAAGACCACGCGCCGTGTTCTGCCATGGTCGTGCACATCCAGTTGCACGATTGAGGAGCCGAGGATGTGACCGGCATCGTGGAAGGTCACCGCGACACCTGGCGCGACATCGAACGTCTCGCCATAGGCGTGGGGAGTGCGCTGGCTCAACATGCGCTCGGCGTCGACGCGGGTGTAGAGCGGCTGGATCATCGGTTTGCCGATCCGCGCGCGCCACTTGTTTTCCCACTCCGCATCCTTTTCCTGAATCTGCGCCGAATCCAGCAGCATCAGTTCGAGCAGCTCCGCGGTGGCATCGGTGCAGTGCACGGCGCCGCGGTAGCCGAGGGCGACCAGGCGCGGCAGCAGGCCGCTGTGGTCGATATGCGCGTGGGACAGCACCACCGCATCGAGTGTCTTGGGGTCGAAGGCGAAGGTGCTGCGGTCGCTGCCGGCTTCTTCCCGGCGGCCCTGGTGCATGCCGCATTCGAGCAGAACCCTTGCACCGTCGTGGGTCTCAATGAGATAGCAGGAGCCGGTGACCTGCTGAATGGCGCCTAGAAAACTGAGCAAAGCCATGTTGCCTTCCTGTCTGTACGATGATGTCCACATTGCCCGCTCGGTTGCCATGACCACTTGATACATATCAGAGATAACGAATCGAGCGCTGCCTAGACTACAGCACAACCCGCTTACCAACGGAGTGAACCCATGAGTCAGCTACTGCCCAGCCTTGTCGAGCTGGATCAACACGCGCAAGCCGAACCGGAGTTCGCCGCCTGGCGTGTAGGTTTCGGGCCGTTCGAGCACGCGCTGGAGACCCAGGCGGCGGTGTTCCGGTTGGCCCATCAGCTGGTACAGGCAGGTCAGCAGCCGGATCTGGCCAGTGTTTACCGGCTGCTGCAGGCGGTCGACCGGGTCGCCAGCGCCGGACTCTGGCTGGTGGTGCACATGACCTACGCGCGCCAGGTGCATCTGGACGGTTCGCCGTTGGCTGCCGAGGATTTCAAGCAGAACCCCGAGGGGCATACCGGCGGCGCGCTGAACATGGTGCCGGCCTATGCCGGTTACTTGGCCCTGAATGCGCTGACCGGCCGCACCCGCGCCTGGCTGATGGGGCAGGGCCACTGTGTGGCGGCCGTCGATGCGCTTAACCTGCTGACGGGCAACCTGCATCCGGAGCAGGCGCAAGCCTATGCGGGCGGCGAGGCGGGCATGAATCGCCTGCTGCAGGATTTCTACGGTTACGGCCAGGCCGCCGACGGCAGTCCGCTCGCGCCCCTGGGCAGCCATGTCAATCCGCACACCGCCGGCGGCATTGCCGAGGGCGGTTATCTCGGTTTCGCCGAGTTGCAATACGCACACATGCCGCTGCCGGGCGAGACGCTGGTGGCCTTCCTCTCCGATGGCGCGGCAGAAGAGCAGCGCGGCAGTGACTGGATTCCCCGCTGGTGGCGTGCCGAAGATTGCGGCGTCGCGCTGCCGGTGATGATTGCCAATGGGCGGCGAATCGAGCAGCGTACCGCGCTTGGCACCGAGCAGGGGCTCGAGGATTTCCGTCAGCACTTGAGTCAGTGCGGCTTCGACCCGATGCCGTTCGATGGGCGTGATCCTGCTGCTTTCGTCACCACCCTGTGGGAGATGGAGCTGCGCCTGGAGCGACGCGTGGAAGAGAAGGCGCGCGGCATTCTCAACTATCCGCTGCCGATGCCCTACGGCATCGCCGAGACGGTGAAAGGCTTCGGCTTCTATGGTGCCGGCAGCAACGCAGCGCACAACCTGCCATTGCCGGGTAATCCGAGCCGCGATGAGCAGTCACGCGACCTGTTCAACGAGCACGCGGCGCGTCTGTTCGTACCGCAACAGGAGCTGGCTGCTTCACTGGAACTGTTCACGCGCAGTCGTCAGGGTCGAACGCTGGAGCGCGACAATCCACTCGCCTCGCGACGCCCGCCTGCGCCGACCATGCCGAAGTTGAACTACCGCGACGACGCCTGTTCACCAATGGCAGCGGTCGATCGTTTCTTCGTCGAGCTGACGGCCGCCAACCCCGCGTTGCGGCCGCGGGTGGGTAATCCGGACGAGCTGGCCAGCAACCGTTTGGGCGGCGTGCTAAAGGCGCTCAAGCATCGCGTCATCGAGCCGGAAAGCGAGCTGGAGGCCGTGGACGGCGCCATCATCACCGCTCTCAACGAGGAGGCGGTGGTATCCGCCTGCCTTGCCAACCAGGGCGGCTTGAATCTGGTGGCGAGCTACGAAGCCTTCTGCGTGAAGATGCTGGGCGTGGTGCGGCAGAGCATTATTTTTTCCCGGCAGCAAAAGGAGATTGGCAGGCCTGCAGGCTGGCTCGGCTGGCCCTTGATCGCGACGTCGCACACCTGGGAAAACGGCAAGAACCAGCAGTCCCACCAAGACACGACCTTCTGCGAGGCGCTGCTCGGAGAGATGAACGACATGGTCCGGGTGCTGTTTCCGGCCGACCACAACAGCGCCCTGGCGCTGCTGCCATCGATCTACCAGGCACGCGGCGAACTGGCCTGCCTGGTCATGCCCAAACGCGACCGGCCGTGCTACTTCGATCAGGCCCAGGCCGAGCAGTTGGCGCGCGACGGCGCCATCGTGGTCGAGGAGCAGCCGGGCAACGAGGCATTGCTGCTGATTGCCAACGGCAGCTATCAACTGGGCGAGATGCTCCGTGCGGCCAAGCGGCTCAAGGAGGCCGACTGCGCTTATCGCCTTGTCTATCTGCAGGAGCCGGGCCGCTTCCGCGGGCCGCGCGATCATTGGGAAGTCGGGGCGCGCGCCAGCGAAGGCGTGGCGGAGCAGTTGTTCCCGGATGCGATGGAAATGCGCGTGCTGTTGACGCACATGCGGCCGGAAGTGGCGCGCGGTCACCTGTGGCCGATTCTGCCGGACGCGCGCAAGTGTTCGGCGCTCGGCTATCGCAACCGCGGAGGTACGCTGGATGAGTTCGGTATGCAGTTCGCCAATCGCGCCAGCTGGGCCAATGTGCTCGCGGCCTGTGCGCGCCTGCGCAATGTGCCGCGCACGGCACTGCTCACCAGGGACGAGGCTGCCGCTGTAGCTGGCAAGGGTGATCCGCAGATACTGCGGGGCGACGCCTGATAAATAAACCTGGCAGGACGGCGGGCCGTGGCCTGCGCCTGCCAGCGTTCACCTGTTAGCGGTCGCAGTCCGAGGCCTTGTAGCGCTCGCTGGCGATGGGCTTGTTGCTCTGGTACTCGCTGAAGTCATAGCGCAGGACTGCGCCCTGACTCATCAGCTTGCGTAGTCCTTCATTGCCACAGACGCTAACAGCGAGCTGGCTGCGCACATCGGCCGGGTTATCGCGCATCTGCGCCGCATGCCGCGGCTGTACGCTGAGATGGTTTACCAGCATGTTGTTTTCTACGGTGTAGCCCTGATCAAGAATGTCTTCGTTGATCGCGCGAGGCGTTCCGACACTGCTTTCGCGGGCGACCTGCTCGAGCAGCTGATTCAGCTGTTGCTCCTGCAGCGAGGCGGCGTGGGCAACGGGGAGGGCGAGGCTCAGAGCGAGCAGGGTGGTCAGACGATACATGGCGGTCTCCTTTTGACTGCGCTATTTCGACCGGCTGCCTGTGGTGCGGTTCATTTAACGGTGCTGGGCAGAAGTCTCGCTGGCGCTGGTAGACTGCCGCGCTTCATCGTCACCCTCGAGTCGATTCATGCCCCATGCCGTAGCCCGTCTGCGCAGCGAACGCCTGGCCAAGAGCCTCAAACCCTTCGTTGCCCGCGGCTCCCGGACGTCGCGCTGCGAGCGCTGCCGGGTACCATTCAGCCATTGCCTTTGCCCTTGGCTTCCGACGATCGAAAGCGATTGTGGTGTCTGCCTGCTGATGCACGATATCGAGCCGCTCAAGCCTAGCAATACGGGCTGGCTGATTGCCGATGTGGTGCGCGATACCTTCGCCTTCACCTGGCAGCGCACGGGCGTGGACCCGCGATTGCTGGCGCTGCTGGCCGATCCGCAATGGCAGCCACTGGTGATCTTCCCGGGTGAATACGCCGAGTCGAGGCGGGTGGTCGAGCAAGTCGAGCGAGAGAACGCTAAGCGCCCGCTGTTCGTACTGCTCGATGCCACCTGGACCGAGGCGCGCAAAATGTTTCGCAAGAGCCCTTACCTGGATGGCCTGCCGGTGCTGAGCCTGCGACCGGAGGCGCTGTCGCGCTACCGGCTGCGCCGGTCGACCCGCAGTGACCATCTGTGCACCGCCGAGGTCGCAGCGCTCTGTCTGGATCTGGCTGGAGATTCGGCCGCGGCGAACACGCTCGATGCCTTGCTCGACGTGTTCACCGAGCACTATCTGGGCGCCAAGTATCATCGCCAGCCGGACCTGCAGAACGCCGCGCATCTGGCATTGAAGCCTGCGCGCTGAACTCGATTGGCCGTCAGGCCTTGGCAGGACTGGCTGCGGTTAGCGGCTCGGCTTTGCGCGGCCAGAGCTGTGCGGCGAGCATGCCGATGAACATCAATACGCAGCCCATGTAGCCGCGCAGCGTCAGGCTTTCCTCAAGGAACAGTGCGCCCGCGATGGCTGCGAACACCGCTTCCAGTGAGAGGATGATCGCCGCATGGGAGGCGATCGCATGCTTTTGCGCAACAACCTGCAGCGTGTAGCCAACCGCAACGGCGAACAATCCGCCATAGATGAGGGCCGGCCCGGCGAGCCAGATGCTGGTCGGCTCGATCTCTTCAAAGATCAATGCCAGCAGCAGGCTGACCACGGCACAGGTGGCGAACTGCAGGAAGGCCAGGCGAATCGCGTCGTGGCGGCTGACGAAGTAGCTCACCAGCAGCACATGCAGGCCCCAGACGAAGGCGCCGGCCAACTGGATCCAGTCACCAGAGGCAACGGTGAAATCCTCGCCGATGCTCAGCAGCGCCATGCCGGCAACGGCGAGAAAGGCGCCGACCCAGGTTCCGAGGCCTGTCCTGTGGCCAATGATCAGTCCCAGCAGTGGCACCACGATCACGTACAGGCCAGTGATGAATCCCGAGTTGGTCACGCTGGTAAACAGCAGGCCCACCTGCTGCAGGTTGATTCCCACGGTCAGCGCAAGCCCCATGCTCAGGCCGCCGAGCAGCAGGCCACGTTGCAGAAAGGGTTCGTGCCGGGCTTTGGTGCGGCCCAGGTAGATCACCAGTGGCAGCAGCGCGAGAGCGCCCAGGGCGAAGCGCAGGCCGGTAAATAGAAACGGGCCGATGTTGTCCATGCCGATGCGTTGGGCGACAAAGGCCGTGCCCCAGATCATGGCGGTGATCAGCATCAGGAAGTCGGCGCGGAGGGCTTGGCTACGCATGTTTCGGCTCGGTCGGGAAAAGTCGCAGACTTTGCTACAAAGCGCCGCGCTTGACCACTTATTCATGGGTGGGCATGCTTGCGCCGCTTGATTTGTTGTGGCGGGCGGCCGATATTCGGTCTGGCCGGCCGAAAATTTCACATCGGACCATCCCCGGAGCGTTGTCTCGGGGTTTCTGCCGTCATCTTGTCGGCATCGGCTGCTCAAGCCGATGAAAAAGCGCCAATAAAAACTACAGGTCTGCCAATGGCTGCTTACGAAATAATCATTGCCGATGATCACCCGCTTTTCCGCAGCGCGCTGCAACAGGCGCTCACCATGGGGCTAGGGGAAAACGTACGTCTGGTGGAAGCGGCCAGCATCGCCGAACTGGAAAGCCTTCTAAATAAGGGCGCCGATTGGGATCTGGTGCTGCTGGATCTGAACATGCCTGGAGCCTATGGTTTCTCGGGGCTGGTACTGCTGAGGGGGCAGTATCCGCATCTACCGGTAGTCATGATCTCGGCACAGGAGGACGCGGCGGTCGTTGCGCGCTCCCGTGAGTTCGGTGCCAGCGGTTTCATTCCCAAGTCCAGTTCTCTGGAAACCATCCAGGAAGCGGTACGTGCTGTTTTGGATGGCGATGTCTGGTGGCCTAGCAACATCCAGGATGTAGCCAACGTCAGCGATGAGGCCAAGGCTGCCAGCGCCGGGCTTGCCAGCCTGACGCCGCAACAGTTCCGAGTGCTGACCATGGTCTGTGACGGGCTGTTGAACAAGCAGATCGCCTACGAACTGAGCGTTTCCGAAGCGACCATCAAGGCCCACGTTACCGCTATCTTCCGCAAGCTCGGCGTGCGTACCCGCACCCAGGCAGCCCTGTTGCTGCAGCAGATGGGTTCCATTCCAACCAGCTGATCCGGATGCGGGTCTCAGGCGATCGGCGGCAGCTGGATTTCATCGCTGCGGCGCACGCCTGAGGTCAGGGCGCGGCACTGTTCGACGAACTCGAGCATGGCCGCGGTCTGATACTTGTGCGAATGCCATATGAAGTAGAACTGGCGGCGCAGGTCCAGCTCGGGCGTCGCCACCGGTACCAGGCTGCCACGGCGAAAGGCGTCACGCAGCGCCAGTCGAGAAATACAGCCGATCCCCAGTCCCGACTCCACCGCGCGTTTGATCGCTTCGGTGTGCTCCAGCTCGAGCCGCACGTTCAGCTTGCCTGGCCGATGTCGCACAGCCTGTTCGAAGGTCATCCGCGTGCCGGAGCCCTGCTCGCGGAGAATCCACGCTTCGCTGGTCAGCTCGTCCAGGCCCACCTCGCTGCGCCCGGCCAGCGGGTGCTGCGGCGCGCAGAACACCACCAGCTCATCTTCGATCCACGGCTGGACCTCAAGGTCCGGGTGCTGGCAATCACCTTCGATCAAACCCAGATCAAGTTCGTGTTGCGCGATCTGATGCACGATGTGCGCAGTGTTGTGCACGTGCAGCTTCACTCGGCATTCCGGGTGGCGCTGCATGAAGCTGCCAATCAGCAACGTGGCGAGGTAGTTGCCGATCGTCAGCGTCGCACCGACCGCCAGTGAGCCGAAGCCGCTCTTGCCGTTGAGCAAATCCTCGATGGCGCGTGCCTGATCGAGCAGGGCAACCGCCTGCGGCAGCAGCTGTTGTCCGAGCGCGTTCAAGCAGAGCCTTTTGCCGGCTCGGTCGAAGAGCTGGCAGCCGGACTGGCGTTCCAGTTCGGCCAGCGACGTACTGGTTGCGGACTGTGACAACGAGAGGCTCTCGGCTGCGCGCGACACGCTTTCCTGGCGGGCGACAGCGGCAAACACTTCGATCTGGCGGAGAGTAAAATGCATATCTATATAACCGATAACCTATATCTTTATTATCCAGTTAACGAATAAAGACGCCATCGCTAGACTGGCGCCACGTAACGACGCCCGTCGCGACACCACGAGGAATTCGTAGCATGAGCAATCTGAACGTAGAGCGCGTTCTCAGTGTGCACCATTGGAACGACACGCTGTTCAGCTTCAAGACCACCCGCAATGCAGGCTTGCGCTTCGAGAACGGCCAGTTCGTCATGATCGGCCTAGAGGTCGAGGGCCGTCCGCTGATGCGCGCCTACAGTATCGCCAGTCCCAACTACGAAGAGTATCTGGAGTTCTTCAGCATCAAGGTGCAGAACGGCCCGCTGACTTCTCGACTGCAGCACCTGCAGGAAGGCGACCAGATCATGGTCAGCCGCAAGCCAACCGGAACACTGGTGCTCGACGACCTGCTGCCTGGCAAGCATCTTTACCTGCTCAGCACCGGCACGGGCCTGGCGCCATTCATGAGTGTCATCCAGGACCCGGAAACCTACGAGCGCTTCGAAAAAGTCGTGCTGGTGCATGGTGTTCGCTACGCAAACGAAGTCGCCTATCGCGAATTCATCACCGAGCACCTGCCGCAGAACGAGTTCTTTGGTGAGGCGGTGAAAGAAAAACTGATCTATTACCCGACTGTGACGCGCGAGCCTTTCGAGAATCAGGGTCGCCTGACCGAGCTGATGCGCAGCGGCAAACTGTTCAGCGACATCGGCCTGCCTCCGATCAATCCGCAGGACGATCGCGCGATGATTTGCGGCAGTCCGAGCATGCTGGACGAAACCAGCCAGGTGCTGGACAGCTTCGGTCTGAGCGTCTCGCCGCGCATGGGCGATCCGGGGCACTACCTGATCGAGCGCGCATTCGTCGAGAAGTAGCGCATCCGCTCCACGCCGCCGCCTCGCGCGGCGGCTATCCCGGTGCGGTCTGGCATCAGACGTAGGCGGCGCAGCACTTCTTGAATTTCGAACCGCTGCCGCATGGGCAGGGATCGTTGCGTCTGGCCTTGAGTGGCACCGTCGGATCGATGAAATACCATTTTCCGTCGCATTGAACGAAGGCCGAGCGTTCCTGGTGGACATGCTCGCCCGCCTGGTCGTGCCAGCGGGCGGTGAAGGTCACCCGTGCATGTTCAGGCTTGCCGCCGAGCACTGCACTCTCGTTCACTTCCAGCCCCAACCAGGTGCTGTCCAGGCTCCAGCGGCGCATGCCGTCCATGTCCAGCGCCGTCTGTTGCACCGGCAGCGTGGTGGCCTGCAGATAGTCGACCAGACCCAGCACGTAGGCGCTATAGCGCGAGCGCATCAGCAGTTCGGCGCTGGGTGCCGGTGTGCCCGCGTGATAACGGCCACAGCATTGGTCAAGCGTATTGCCGCTGCCGCAAGGGCAGTTCGGCGCGAGGGGGCGCTGTTCGCTCATGTCACCACCAGTACTTTCCGAAGTTTTCCGGGTTGGCCCAGAACCTGGCATTCAGCCAGTCCGGAACCTGCTTGTATTGGAGCAGGTCGTAGGTGAAGAGCGTCAAGGTCTGTCCGTCGCGCTGGAAGCGCTCGCTGACTTGCAGGGCTAGTGCATAGAAGTCTGTGGTCTGCCATTCGGATGCGTCGAGATCCACGAGTACCGCCATACGGCTGGCATTCAGATTGCGAACGCTGCCGAGCAGCTCCAGGCCGTTACGCTTGGGCATGTGCTCCAGACAGTCGACGAACAGGGCCAAATCGTAGCGCTGAGAGGCCAGTTGTTCTGATAGCGGCGCGGCATCGGCGCGGTCTAGCTGAAACTCCGGATGACATTCGGCGTAGGCAGCCAGAGCAGGTTGATCACTGCGCCCCACGTGCAATAGACGGCCTGGGGCATAGTGCTCGAGCATCGCCGCAAGCGCTTGTTGTGGCGTGTGCACTACAGGGTTTTCAGTCAATCGAGAATCCTCGTTTCAAAGGTGAAGACTAGCGCGGTGCCGTTTGTCGGCCTAGTCTGAAAATAACCGGAGCCGCCCGGATTCCCGTACGTGGCGATTCTGGCTGAATGTCCACACTGGAGGTTTTGATCGATGAGTACATTACGGACAGCAGTACCCGTTATTGTCATGACCACGTTCCTGGCTGGTTGTGCAGGCGTGCAGAAACAGGATTGGCCGACATGTGCGGCCGTGGGTGGCGTGAGCGGTGCCGCGCTGGGGGCCATCGAGAGCAGCTCCTATGCCGGTTGGGGTGCGCTGATCGGTGGTGGTGTCGCGGCAGCCTATTGTTGGGCCAACGGCATGGAAGAGGAAACGGTCGCCGTCGTCGAGACGGTCGAGCCGATGCCTCAGTCCGAGCCGGAACCGGAGCCTGCGGCAGAGCCGGTGCGCGTCGAACTGGACGTCAAGTTCGACTTCGATCGTGATGTGGTCAAGCAGGATAGCTATGGCGACATCCAGAATCTGGCTGATTTCATGAAGGAATATGGCCAGACCACGACCGTGCTCGAAGGCCACACCGACTCCGTCGGTACCGATGCCTACAATCAGCGCCTTTCCGAGCGCCGCGCCAATGCGGTTCGTAAAGTGCTGGTCGACGAGTATGGCGTTGGTGGCGATCGGGTGAATGCGGTTGGCTACGGTGAGTCGCGCCCGGTGGCCGATAACGCAACCGAAGAAGGCCGAGCTATCAACCGTCGCGTAGAGGCTGAGGTCGAAGCACGCCCTTGAGTCGAATGCGGTAACAGATCCAGCCGGGCCCAGTGTCCGGCTGTTTTATTTTACGGCTGTCAGAACGACGGCCGTACGCTGGCCAGCGCGATCACCAGCAGGCCAAGCACGAGGTTGATGCCCACCAGTCGGCGAATCTGCCCGAGCACCGCACCACCGTCCGGCCACCGCTCGGCCTCGACCGCGCGCTTGAGGACCGGCAACTGCAGTAGCTGGATACGCAGAAACAGCGCCAGCATCACCAGATACAGGCCGGCCATGATGTGAACGTAGCGCGGTGCGCTTTCCAGCGGGCCGAAACGCATGTGCCACATGCCGATGCCGCTTAGCGGCAATACCAGCACCGCCATCCAGACCCAGACGAAAAAACGTCGGAACACATCTGCCCATAAGGTCAACCGTTCCGGTGCCTGCAGCACCGCCACCGCCGCCGGGCGCAGCACCATCCAGGCGAAAAACATTCCGCCCACCCAGACCGTCGCGGCGAGTACATGCAGGGTGTAAAGCAGGGCAAGTGACGTCATGGGGCAAATCTCCGGTGGCGGCAGGGCGAACGCGCGCTATCATAGCCGCCCCATTGAAGTACTGAAAATATATACAGCTCCGCGCCCATGCTCAGCACCGAACTCAAGTCCCAGATCCAGGGCGCCTACAGCCGTTTTCTCGAAGCCAAGGGGCTCAAGGCCCGCTATGGCCAGCGCCTGATGATCGCCGAGGTCGCCAAGGTGCTCGGCACTATCAAGACCGACGATGAAGGGCGTCGCGAGAGCGAGCCCGCGGTCGTCGCGGTCGAGGCGGGCACCGGTACAGGCAAGACCGTCGCCTATAGTCTGGCGGCGATCCCCACCGCCAAGGCGGCTGGCAAGCGGCTGGTGATCGCCACGGCAACGGTCGCCCTGCAGGAGCAGATCGTGCACAAGGATCTGCCGGACCTGATGCGCAACAGCGGACTGAATTTCAGCTTCGCATTGGCCAAGGGCCGCGGGCGCTACCTGTGCCTGTCAAAGCTGGATCTGTTACTGCAGGAAGGCCAGGCGCAGAGCGCGACCGCCCAGTTGTTCGAGGAAGAAGGCTTCCGCATCGAGGTCGACGAGCGCAGCCAGAAGCTTTTCACCGGCATGATCGAGAAGTTGGCGGGTAATCGCTGGGATGGCGACCGCGACACCTGGCCGGAGGAGCTGGGCGATGCGGACTGGTCGCAGCTCACCACGGATCACAGCCAATGCACCGGCCGGCATTGCCCCAACTTTCAGCAGTGCGCGTTCTACAAGGCGCGCGAGGGCATGACCAAGGTCGACGTGATCGTCACCAACCACGACATGGTTCTGGCTGACCTGGCCCTTGGCGGCGGTGCGGTGTTGCCCGATCCACGTGACACCATCTACGTCTTCGACGAAGGGCATCACCTGCCGGACAAGGCCATCGGTCACTTCGCCCATTTCACCCGGTTGCGCTCCACGGCTGACTGGCTCGGGCAGGTGGAAAAGAACCTGACCAAGCTGCTTGCCCAACATCCGCTGCCGGGCGAGCTCGGTCGGCTGGTGGAGGGCATCCCAGAACTGGCTCGTGATCTGCGCACCCAACAGCAGTTCATGTTCAGCGCCTGTGAGCAATTGGCCGATTTCAAGGCCGGTGAGGACATGGAGGGCCGTGAGCGGCCGCGGCACCGCTTCGTCGGTGGCGTGGTGCCGGAGCATCTGATCGAGCTGGGCACCGAGCTGAAGAAGGGTTTTTCCAAGCTGACCGATCTGTTCAGTCGGATCGCTGAACTGCTCAAGGAGGCCATGGACGGCGAAGCAGGTGGCGGAATCGCCAGCCATCAGGCCGAGGAGTGGTACCCGCTGTTCGGCAGTCTGCTGACGCGTTCGCAGAACAATTGGGAGTTGTGGACCGCATTCACCGTCGAAGACCCGGAGGATAGCCCGCCAATGGCGCGCTGGCTGACCCTGGCGGAAGGCGGGGCGCTGTTCGATATCGAGGTCAATGCCAGCCCGATCCTTGCAGCGGAAACATTGCGGCGCAATCTCTGGAATGTCGCCTTTGGTGCGCTGGTGACATCGGCGACGCTCACGGCGCTGAACAGTTTCGACCGCTACCGCATGCGGGCCGGTTTGCCCAAGGCTGCTGTCACCGCCGTGGTGCCGAGTCCTTTTCATCATGCCGATGCCGGGGTGCTGCGCGTCCCCGATCTGAAGGCCGATCCGCGCGATGCTGCAGCACACACGGCAGCCATCGTCCGCGAACTGCCGGGATTGGTCGAAGGTGCACGGGGAACGCTTGTACTGTTCTCGTCACGCAAGCAGATGCAGGACGTGTTCGACGGCCTGGAGCGTGAATGGCGTCGGCGGGTGCTGATCCAGGGCAACCTGTCCAAGCAGGAAACCCTGAACAAGCACAAGGCGCGGGTGGATGATGGCGAGTCCAGCGTGCTGTTCGGGCTTGCCAGCTTTGCCGAAGGCGTCGATCTGCCGGGGGCATACTGCGAGCATGTGGTGATTGCGAAGATTCCGTTTGCGGTCCCCGATGACCCGGTCGAGGCCGCATTGGCAGAGTGGATCGAGGCGCGCGGCGGCAACCCCTTCATGGAGATCGCCGTTCCAGATGCCTCTCTGCGGCTGGTGCAGGCCTGTGGGCGGCTGCTGCGTACCGAGGCGGACCGTGGAACCATCACGCTGCTCGACCGGCGGGTGGTGACGCAGCGCTATGGCAAGGCGATCCTCAATGCGCTGCCGCCGTTCCGTCGCGAGATCGGTTGATAGGCGAGATAACCGGTCGCGATATCACCTCATCACCGCTTCGTCTGGCGGTTTTGTTGCGTAATGGCGGCTGCAAGAATCCCGAGAATTGATTGCGAGAGGTGACAGCGTGCAGGTTCAGGGCTATTTCGATCTTCGTTTCGAGGCCGTTCGCGATGCGTTCGGCGCGCTGTTCGATGGCACCCAGCAGCGCGGCGCGGGACTCTGCGTGCAGATCGGCGGCGAGACGGTCGTCGATCTCTGGGCCGGCGTTGCCGACAATCAGGGCGAGCAGGTGTGGCACAGCGATACGGTGGTCAACCTGTTCTCCTGCACCAAGACCTTCACCGGGGTTGCTGCGCTGCAGCTGGTCGAGGAAGGCAAGCTGCAGCTGGATGAGCCCGTCGGCCGTATATGGCCGGAGTTCGCAGTCAATGGCAAGGAAACCATCACCCTGCGTCAGCTGCTCTGTCATCGGGCGGGATTGCCGGCGATTCGCAGACCGCTAGCCGCCGAAGCGCTGTACGACTGGGACGTCATGACCGCCGCGCTAGCAGCCGAAGAGCCATGGTGGACGCCCGGCACCGATCAGGGCTACGCGGCGATGACCTACGGCTGGCTGGTTGGTGAGCTCCTGCGTCGTGTCGATGGCTGTGGGCCTGGGGAGTCGATCGTTCGTCGTACGGCGGTGCCGCTCGGGCTTGACTTCCATATCGGTCTCGGCGATTCCGAGGCTCATCGTGTCGCTTATCTCACGCGCACCAAGAACGACTTCGGTGACGCTGCCGCGCAGCGCCTGTTCAAGGCCTTGATGAGCGAGCCGGAGTCAATAAGTGTCCGGGCCTTCAACAATCCACCGTCCATCATGAGCAGTGGTAACAAACCGGAATGGCGACGCATGGCGCAACCGGCAGCCAACGGCCATGGCAATGCCCGCTCGTTGGCTGGTTTCTATACAGGGTTGCTGCAGGGCAAACTTCTGGATGAGTCGCTGCTGCGCGAGATGACCAGCGAGCACAGCGCAGGACAAGACCGCACTCTGTTGGCGGCCACGCGTTTCGGCCTCGGCTGCTGGTTGGATCAGCCGCACGTCGCCAATGCCACCTTTGGCATGGGAGAGCAGGCGTTCGGTCACCCTGGTGCCGGTGGCAGTGTTGGTTTTGCCGATCCGGAGCGTGAACTGGGGTTCGGTTTCGTGACCAATACCCTCGGCCCCTATGTGCTGATGGACCCGCGTGCTCAATCGCTGGCGCGCAGCGTTGCAGCATGCCTGCGTTGAACCACTCGTCACTTCTGGCCTCGCAGGCTTTTCAAAAGAAGGGCTTGCGTCCACAATTTCAACTCGAACTCAATAGTGGCCTCACCTCGATTGGTCGCACCCTCCTAGAACGCTTCTGGTTGACGGAACCTGCCTCATGAACCTGCTGAAGAGCGTCTCCCTGATTTTCTGCATGATCGTCGTTGCCGGCTGCAGCTCGAAGAGCGAGAAACCGAGCGAGGCCGCTGCCCCGGCTACGGTCAAGGTGGATTACGCCTGGCTCGATGAGTACGAGCCGCAGTTGAAGGATGCGCTCGTGGGCAGTGGTTTCGAGGTGGAGCGCCGTGACAGCGTGCTGGTGGTGACAGCGCCGGTGGACTCGTCCTTCAATCCGGATCGTCCCGGCATGCTCCTGCCGGTAACCCTCGGGCCGATCACCCGTGTTGCAAAGCTGGTCGAGAAGGACGACAAGACTGCCGTAGTCGTACTCGGTCATGCCGACAGCACTGGCTCTGCGGACACCAATCGCACCGTAAGTCGCGAGCGTGCCGGTGCCGTGGCGGCCATTTTCCGCCTGAGTGGCCTCAAGCATAACCGCCTGCGCATTCGAGGCCTGGGTTCCGACATGCCGCGTGCAGCCAACGACAGCAAGGAAGGCCGGGCTCTGAACCGTCGGGTCGAGATGGTACTGGCGCCGCAGGCGACGATGCTCGCATTGATCGCCAAGTACGAGCAGCCGGCGCAGTCCGCGACTCAGGTGGCACAAGCCGAGGTCGCCAAGTAGCGCTGCCAGGCATTGGATATCGACAGGCCCGCATGCGGGCCTGTTTTCGTTGAGCATGGTTGCCTTGAATCAAGCGCGTTGCCTGAGCACGCGGATAAGCTAGTTCATGCAGGCCGGCTGGGTTCAACCACCGTCGCCCGGCGAATGGCCGCCTGGTAGGCTGAAGCCTGCTTATTCGACTACAAGGAGCCCCGCGATGATCCAGACCCTGGCCGATATGCGCCGTGACTACACCCGTGACGGACTCAGCGAGGCCAATGCACCAGCGGAGCCGTTCGGATTGTTTCGTCAGTGGTTCACCGAGGCCACGAAAACCGAACAGGCGCCGGTGGAGCCTAACGCGATGTCCCTGGCTACGGTCGACTCCGACGGCCGTCCTCACTGTCGCATCCTGCTACTCAAGGCGCTGGATGATCGAGGCTTTACCTTTTTCACCAATTACGACAGCGCCAAGGGTGAGCAACTGAATGCTTCGCCCTATGCAGCCATGACTTTCTTCTGGCCGACACTCGAGCGTCAGGTTCGTATCGAGGGGCGGGTGGAGAAGGTTACTCAGGAGGAGTCGGATGCTTATTTTCAAGTCCGCCCCTTGGGTAGCCGGCTCGGTGCCTGGGCATCGCCGCAGAGCCAGGTGATTCGCGATCGCGCTGAACTTGAGCGTTTGCTGGCGGAAACCGAGCAGCGCTTTCTCGACACGGCACCCCATTGTCCGCCGCACTGGGGTGGTTATCGCCTGTTGCCGGAGCGTATGGAGTTCTGGCAGGGCCGGCCTAGCCGCCTGCATGATCGTCTCGACTATCGTTTGATCGCAAACAGCTGGCAGCGGGAGCGCTTGGCGCCCTAAATGGTCTCCCAGCAACGAACTAGTCCAGGCGCTGTTGCTCCAAGCCTCTTGTGCCGGAGAGCGGCGCTTTGCTGGAGCGCCAGCGGGTAAGCTCTCGCGCCGTGCTGGCAACGTTCTGTGACCAGCAAACGATCACCTGGGCTAGGGATGTGCTTTCCGATGGTCAGAGCCCATGAAAGCGTGGCTTGTCTGTTCGGGTCTGATCTTCTGAAAGTGTCCGAATCAGAAGCCGGGGTAGCGTTGTATCTGCTGCTCCAGCCAGCTTTGTAGTTCCCGCCGCTTGATCTTCTGACTCTTCGCGTCGGCGAGGCGTTGTAGCATCCAGCTGCGCTTGTCTGGGTCGCTGCCGGCGATTGAAAGCGCCAGGTCCCGATCGGCCCAAAGTCGGAAGCGCATGATCAGCCAGCCGTGAAAAGCCAGGCCAGCTATGGTGGTGATGGCTATGATGAAGTAATCCATGGATCGTCTCGGCGAGAGGAACCGGTGCGCCAGGTTCGACTCGCATAGGTATGCTAGGAAGGTAGTAAATGCTGAGTCAGGACGGAGAAGTTGCCAAGCGCTTTTTTGTCGCTACTGCTCATGCCGCCGTTCAGAACGAAACAGCTGTCCGCAGGAGAATTGCAATGCGTAGGTCCATTTATGTCGCTTCCTTTACAGCTCTGACGCTCGCTCTGGGTGGGTGCGCCTCCAGCCTGACCGGAGATACCTATTCTCGGGACGAGGCGCGAGCCGTACAGACTGTGCGTTACGGAACCATCGAGTCGCTGCGCCCGGTGAAGATCGAGGGAACCAAGACCCCCATCGGCACTGGTGCCGGTGCCGTCGTTGGCGGCGTTGCCGGCAGCGGCATCGGCGGCGGCCGTGGCAGTGCGGTTGCTGCAGTGATTGGTGCGGTGGCAGGCGGCATGCTGGGGTCGGCGGCGGAAGAGGGGATTACCCGCACCCAGGGTGTCGAGATCACGGTGCGCGAGGATGATGGCAACATGCGCGCGTATGTGCAGGCCGTGGAGCCCAATCAGGTGTTTCGGGTCGGACAACGGGTTCGCATCCTCACCGTCAGTGGTACCAGTCGCGTGGCGCCCTGATCTTCATAGCAGCTGCCCGAGGCTGAAGTCAGAGCGCTGTCACCCCTCCGTAAACGGAGCGGTGACAGCGCTTTTTGTTTTTCGAAATACATGAATCCATGACGCCAGCATCATCGGTATGGATAATCGGGTACACATTTCTGTGCTGTTTCAGGCAGTTGCTGTGCCTGCAAGGATAAGAATGCCTCCGCTCAGGTGGCTAAGGGGTCTCGTTCATGGCGCTTGCGCTGATCATCGCTTTGCCATTTCTGGGCATCTTCCTGCCTTTGCTCCTAGAGCGGTTTGGTCGCTCCGCTTGTGCCTTTGGCGCGGGCCTGGCGCCACTGACAGCGCTGATTCTGCTGCTGACCAAACGGGCCGACGTATTTGCCGGCCAAACCGAAATCATCCATTACGAGTGGT
>Ga0209024_1000184_pt1 | contig 127117 bp, 102 predicted proteins | sample AutmiccommunBRH5_FD_187380 | JGI IMG/M metagenome (GOLD analysis project Ga0209024, IMG submission 187380) | Deep subsurface microbial communities from Mt. Terri, Switzerland - Autotrophic microbial communities BRH/5 (SPAdes) (version 2) | ecosystem: Environmental > Aquatic > Deep subsurface >...
ATCTCGGCATCGGAATGGGCGCGCCCCGCGATCTGCCCCGCCTCGGCAAGGTTGAGGTAGAACGTCGCGCGGCGGTGCCCCAGCAGCGGACGCAGGCGCGCCGCCTTGGCCGGGCTTGCCGCGGCCACGCGCAGGTCGGCGGCGGCCAGCAGCGGGCCTTGCGCGATCTCGGCCAGCAGCGCCGCGGAAAGGTTGCCGTCCAGCACCGCCAGCCCCCGCCACGGCGCCGCCGCCGAGCCCAGCCGCCCGTCGGCCAGCGGCGCGAGAATCGCCACCCCCGCGGCCTCGAGCGTGCGCGCATCCGCCACCGCCGCGACCAGCCCGCCCGCGCCCTCGATCGCCATGTAGCGGTCGGTGGGCCGCGCGTCCGGGCGATGGCAGAACCCGGCCTCGACCCCCATCGCCGCGCAGGCCGCCACCAGCGCCGCGCCGTCGTCGTCGCGCCCGATGGCGCCCAGCAGCGCCGGGTGCCGCCCCAACCGCGCCAGCGCCCGCGCCACGTTCAGCGCCACGCCCCCCGGCTGGCGCACGATCCGCCCGGGCACGTCGGCGCCGGGCCCGATCGCCCCGGCCGCGCGCCCGATCACGTCCCACAGGGCCGAGCCGATGCACAGGATGTCGGGCGCCGGAATGTTCATGCCGCCTTGTGCCCCGCCGCCGCCGGCCGGGCAAGACCACCCCCCTTCACCTTGGCTCAAATACTCATCTTCCCTTCGCCCCCGCCGCAAGGCGCCGCCCTTGCCAGACCGCGCCGCAGGTGCCACCATCGCGCCATACCCAAAGCGCATTCGCAAAGGCCCGGCCATGCAGGTTTCCGCCCCGTTCCGCACGCTCCTTGCCGCCGGCCTGATGGCCCTGCTCGCCGCCCCCGCGCCGGCCCAGTCCGACGCGCCGGTGCCCGCCCGCCGCCTGGTCGAGGCCGAGGGGCTCGACTACTTCGGCGGCGACCTGCGCACGCTGCTCGATACGCCGCTGGCCGAGTGCCGGGCCGCCTGCCTTGGCGACACCGCCTGCACCGCCTTCACCTGGAACGCCCGCGCCGCCGCGTGCTTCCCGAAATCGAGCGTGGGCGAGGTGCGGCCCTTCGCCGGCGCGATCTCGGCCCGGGTGCTCGATACCGATCCCGGCGTGCTCGCCGCGGCCCCGGCGCGCGCCGCCGAGCTCGATTTCCTCGATCCCGCCGACCTTGCCGCCGCGCGCACCCTGGCCGACACGCTGTCGGCGCGCTTTCGCGCCGGCGTCGCGGATTTGCCCGAGCTGATCGCCACCGCCAACGACCAGCTCGCGCGCGGCAACCGCGCGGCGGCGGCGGCGCATCTGGCCGCGGCGGTCACGATCTCGGACGATCCCGCCCATTGGCACGACCTGTCGCGGCTGTGGCGCAGCCAGCAAGCCGACGGCTGGCAGGCCGAGCGGCGGCTGCGCGAGGATGCGCTGGCCGCCGCCGTCAACGCCTACCTGCGCAGCCGCGCGCCCGCCGCGCAGGCCCGCGCGCTGACCACCCTTGCCGAGGCGCTGGAAACGCTGGGCCGCGGGCGCGCCACCATCCCGGCGCTGCGGCTGGCGCAGGCGCTTTCGCCCGACCCCGACATCGCCGAGGCGCTGGAGCGCGCCGTGGGCCTCTACGGCTTCCGCATCGTCGACACCCAGGTGGAATCGGACGCCGCCGAGCCGCGGATCTGCGCGATCTTCTCCGACCCGGTGGCCCCCGGGGTCGATTTCACCCCCTATGTCGCGCTGCCCGGCGCGGGCCTTGCCGTCACCGCCGAGGGCGCGCAGGTGTGCGTGTCGGGCGTGGTGCACGGGCAGCGTTACGCGCTGGGTTTCCGCGCCGGCCTGCCCGCTGCCTCGGGCGAGGCGCTGGCGAAAACCGTCGAGATCGCGCAATATGTCCGCGACCGCGGCCCGCGCGTGGCCTTCGCCGCCGGCACCTATGTGCTGCCGCGCGGCGCGGCGCCGGCGCTGCCGGTGACCACCGTCAACGCCCCGCGCCTCGACCTCACGCTGGCCCGCGTGGCCGATGCCAACATCCTGCGCACGATGCAGGAGGGCAGCTTTGCCGCGCCGCTCGAAAGCTGGCAGATCGACCGTTTCGCGGCCGAGATCGGCGAGGTGATCTGGCGCGGCACCGCCGAGACGGACGGCGCGCTGAACCGCGACACCACCACGCGCCTGCCGCTCGACGATCTCGGGCAGGCGCTGGCGCCGGGGCTCTACACCCTCACCGCCAGTGTCACCGGCGCCGAGACATGGCGCGTGCCGCCCGCGACGCAATGGTTCGTGATCACCGACATCGGCCTCGGCACGCTGTCGGGCAGCGACGGGCTGCACGTCTTCGCGCGCAGCCTCGGCTCGGCCGAGGGGCTGGCGGGGGTGCGCCTGGCGCTGGTCTCGGCCGGCAACCGCGAACTGGCGCAGGCGGTGACCGACGAAGCCGGCCACGCCGCCTTCGCGCCGGGGCTGTTGCGGGGCGAGGGCGCCGGCGCGCCCGGGCTGGTGCGCGCGGAAAGCGCCGCCGGCGACGACATGGCGTTCCTGTCGCTCACCGGCCCCGAGTTCGACCTGTCGGACCGTGGCGTTGCCGGCCGCGCGGTGCCCGGGCCGGTCGACGTTTTCGCCACCACCGAGCGCGGCGCCTGGCGCGCCGGCGAAACCGTCCACGTCACCGCCCTTGCCCGCGACGGCGACGGCCGCGCGGTGGACGGCGTGCCGCTGTCGCTGCGCCTGATCCGCCCCGACGGGGTCGAGCATACCCGCCTGGTGATGGACGATGCCGGCGACGGCGGCCACCTTGCCGCCGTGCCGCTGCCCGGCGGCGCCCCGCGCGGCACCTGGCGGGCCGAGATCCACGCCGACCCCGACGCCGCACCGCTGGCCAGTCTGCGCCTGCTGGTCGAGGATTTCCTGCCCGAGCGCATCGACGTCGCGCTCGACCTGCCCGAGGGGCCGGCCGACCCCGCCGCGCCGCTGCCGCTGGGGGTGCAGGCCGATTACCTGTTCGGGCTGCCCGCCGCCGGGCTGGCGGTGACCGGCGAGATGCGGCTTCAGGCGGTGCGCACGCTTGACGCCTTCCCCGGCTACCTGTTCGGGCCCGAGGGCGGCGACGGCGCGCTGGCCTTCGCCACCCTGCCGGCCGGCCTTGTCACCGGCCCCGATGGCGCCCTTCGCGTCGCCGCGCCGCTGCCCGCGCCCGCGCCCGACGGCGCCGGCGCGCGGCCGCTGCGGCTTGATCTGACGGTGCAGGTGGCCGACACCTCGGCCCGCCCGGTCGAGCGGCAGGCGTCGCGCCCGCTGGCCCCGGCCGAACCGGTGGTGGGGCTGCGGCCGCTCTTCTCCGAGGTGGTGCCCGACGGCATGCCGGCGCGCTTCGAGGTGCTGGCGGTGGGGCAGGGCGCGGCCCCGGTTCCGGCCCGCCTGCGCTGGCAGCTTGACCGGATCGAGACGCATTACCAATGGTATGAGCTTTACGGCGACTGGCGGTGGGAACCCGTCACCCTGCGCACCCGTGTCGCCGCGGGCGAGGTGGCGGTGGACGGATCGGGGCCGGCGGCGCTGTCGGTGCCGCTCGATCCGGGGCAGCACGAATTGCGGGTCGAGCGGGTGGACGGCGCCTATGCCGCCGCCAGCCACCGCTTCTGGGCCGGCTGGTTCGCGCCCGCCGAGGCGCCCGAAACCCCCGACGCGCTGCCCGTGGCGCTCGATCGCGCCGCCTACGCGCCCGGCGATGTCGCGCGCCTGCGGATCACGCCGCGCGAGGGTGGCCGCGTGCTGGTGGCGGTGATGGCCGACCGGCTGATCGACTGGCGCGAGGTGGCGGTGGCGGCCGGCGAAACCACGGTCGAGTTGCCGGTGACCGCCGAGTGGGGCGCCGGCGCCTATGTCTGGGCGACGTGGTTCCGCCCGATGGCCGAGCCCGGCGCCACCCCCTCCCGCGGCCCCGGCCGGGCGATGGGCATCGCCCACGCCGCCGTCGCCCCGGGCGACCGCGCGCTTGCCGCCGCCTTCGAGGTGCCGGCCGAGGCCGCGCCGCGCGCCCCCCTGCCGGTGACGCTGGCGGTGACCGGCGCGGAACCGGGCGCGCGGGTGCAGGCGGTGGTGATGGCGGTCGACGCCGGCATCCTCAACCTCACCGGCTTCACCCCCCCCGATCCATCGGCGCATTTCTTCGGCCAGCGCCGGCTGGGCGTGGCCCTGCGCGACCTTTACGGCCGCCTGATCGACCCGTTCGACGGCCAGCCCGGCCGCGTCCGCTCGGGCGGCGATGCCGACCTGCTGCACCGCGAGGCGCCGCCCCCCACCGAGGAATTGCTGGCGATCGTGCAGGGCCCCCTCACGGTGGGCCCCGACGGGCGCGTGCGCACCACGCTCGACCTGCCGGCCTTCAACGGCACCGTGCGGCTGATGGCGGTGGTGTGGTCGGGGCGCGCGCTGGGGCAGGCCAGCGCCGACGTGCTGGTGCGCGACCCGGTGGTGGTTGCGGCGACGCTGCCGCGGTTCCTCGCGCCCGGCGATACCTCGCGCCTGCTGGTCGAGTTCAGCCACGTCACCGGCCCGGCCGGGGCGATGGCGCTGGAAGCCGTCGCGCGCGGCGCCGATGGCGGCGCGGCGCCGGTGGCGCTGGGCGCGGTGCCGGCCTCGGTCACGCTGGCCGCGGGCGGGCGCGCGTCGGTGGCGATCGAGGTCGCGGCGCTGGCCGAGGGGCAGGCCGCAATCGACCTCGCGCTGACCACCCCCGACGGGCGGCGCCTGTCCCGCACGCTGGCGCTGCCGGTCGCCGCGAACGACCCTGCGGTGGCGCGGCAAAGCCGCTTCACCCTGGCCGACGGCAAGACCTTCCGCCTCGACGCCGACGCCTTCGCCGGCCTTCTGCCCGGCACCGGGCGGGCGACGCTGGCGCTGGGGCCGGTGGCGCGCTTCGACGTCGCGGGGCTGATGCAGCGGCTTGACGCCTATCCCTGGGGCTGCACCGAACAGGTGACCTCGCGCGCGTTGCCGTTGCTCTACCTCGCGCAGGTCGGCACCGCGATGGGGCTGGGCAGCGCCGAAGATATCGCGCTGCGGGTGGATGCTGCGGTGGCCGACGTGCTGCTGAACCAGGCCTCCGACGGCGGCTTCGGCCTGTGGCGGGCGCTGTCGGGCGACCTGTGGCTTGACGCCTATGTCACCGACTTCCTGTCGCGGGCCCGCGCACAGGGCTTCGCGGTGCCTCAAACCGCCTTCCGCAGCGCGCTCGACAACCTGCGCAACGCGGTCAATTCTGCCCCCGACTTCGAGCGCGGGGGCGAGGGGATCGCCTATGCGCTGATGGTGCTGGCGCGCGAAGGCGCGGCGGCGATGGGCGACCTGCGCTATTACGCCGACGTCAAGGCCGACGCCTTCGCCACCCCGCTGGCGCTGGCGCAACTGGGCGCGGCGCTGGCGCATTACGGCGACCGCGACCGCGCCGGCGCGCTGTTCGCGCGCGCCGGCCGCGCCGCGGTGACGGCGGCGACCGCGGCGCAGGGGCCGGACGCGGCCTTCCGCGCCGACTACGGCACCGCCCTGCGCGACGCCGCCGCGGTGCTGGCGCTGGCCGGCGAGGCCGACCTCGTGCCGACCGAGCGCGCGGCACTGGCCGACGTGGTGGCGCTGGGCGCGAATTCCGGCGCCGCGCTGTCGACGCAGGAGGCGATGTGGGCGCTGATGGCGGCACATGCCGAGATCGACCGCCCCGGCGGCGCCGGCTTCACGCTGAACGGCGCGGCCGTCGAGGGGCCGCTGGTGCGGGTGGTGGACGAGGGCGCGCTGGCCGGCGGGGTGATCGAGATCGCCAACCGCTCGGGCGCCGGGGCGCAACTCACCCTCACCACCTTCGGCGTGCCCGAGGTGGCGCCCGAGGCCGGCGGCACCGGCTATGCGATCCGGCGCAGCCACTACACCCTCGACGGCGCCCCCGTCGACATCGCCCGCGTGGCGGTCGGCACGCAACTGGTGGCGGTGCTCGAGGTGGTGCCCTTCGGGCCCGAGGCGGCGCGCCTGATGGTGACCGACCCGCTGCCCGCGGGCTTCGAGATCGAGGTGCCGAGCCTGGTGCGCTCGGGCGATGTCGCCGGGCTGGGCTGGCTCGACAGCCTCGCCGAGACCGAGACCGCCGAGTTCCGGCAGGATCGTTTCCTGGCCGCCGTCGACTGGCAGGGAGACGAGCCGTTCCGGCTGGCCTACCGGCTGCGCGCGACCACGCCCGGCAGCTACCGCCACCCGGCGGCGAGCGTCGAGGACATGTATCGCCCCGAGCGCCGCGCGATCACCGCCACCGGCGCGACACGCGTGGTGCCGTGATCCCGGCGTCACGGGCGCGGGCCGGCGCCTGCAGGCGCCGGAGCGAATTCCGTCACGGAATTCGCGCCCGTGGCCGGCGGTGTGCCCGGCCATGAGGGCGCGGCGCTGGCTGGCGGCGGCGGCGGCGCTGTGGCTGGCCGCACTCGGGCGCGACGGCCTCGACGGCTGGATCGACGCCACCGCGCTGCCGCCGCTGGCCCCCGAAACCGGCGTCGAGGTGGTGGCGCGCGACGGCACGCTGCTGCGGGCCTGGACGGTCGAGGACGGGCGCTGGCGCCTCGCGCTCGACCCCGGCGCGGTCGATCCGGCCTTCATCGCCGCGCTGCTGGCCTACGAGGATCGCCGCTTTGCCCGCCATCCCGGCATCGACCCGCGCGCGCTGGCCCGCGCCGCGGTGCAGGCGCTGGCGGCGGGGCGGGTGGTCTCGGGCGGCTCGACGCTGAGCATGCAGGTGGCGCGACTGCTGGAACGCGGGCCCACCGGCACCTGGGCCGGCAAGCTGCGGCAGATGCGGGTGGCGCTGGCGCTGGAGCGGCGGGTGGGCAAGGACGGGGTGCTGGGGCTCTATTTCGCGCTTGCGCCCTATGGCGGCAACATCGAGGGGCTGCGCGCGGCCAGCCTGGCGTGGCTGGGCCGCGAGCCGCGCCGCCTGACCCCGGCCGAGATCGCGCTGCTGGTGGCGTTGCCCCAGGCCCCCGAGGCCCGCCGCCCCGACCGTGCCCCCGCCGCCGCCCGCGCCGCCCGCGACCGGGTGCTGGAACGGATGGCGGCGGCGGGGCTCATCGACGCCCCGGCGCTGGCCGCGGCCCGCGCCACCCCGGTGCCCGACGCCCGCCACCCGATGCCGGCGCTGGCCCCGCACCTGGCCGCGCGGCTGCGTGCCGCCGACCCCGGCCGCGCCCGCCACGCCACCACGCTCGACCCGCGGCTTCAGGCGGCGGTGCAGGGGCTGGCGGCGCGCGCGGTCGCAGGCCACGGCGGGCAGTTGTCCGCGGCGATCGTCGTCGCCGACCATGCCACCGGCGAGGTTCTGGCCGAGGCCGCCGCCGCCGGCCCGGCCGAGGCCGCGCGCGCGGGCTTCGTCGACATGGCGGTGGCGCCGCGCTCGCCCGGCTCGACGCTGAAGCCGTTCGTCTATGCGCTGGCCTTCGACGCCGGCCTGGCCCATCCCGCCAGCGTGATCGAGGATCGCCCGGTGGCCTTCGGCCCCTACCGTCCGAGCAATTTCGACGGGCTTTTCCGCGGCCCGGTGACGGTGGCCGAGGCGCTGCGCGCCTCGCTCAACACCCCGGTGGTGCAGGTGCTGGACGCGCTCGGGCCGGCGCGGCTGATGGCGGCGCTGCGCGCCGGGGGGGCGCGGCCGGTGCTGCCCGAGGGGGTCGCGCCGGGCCTTGGCATCGCGCTGGGCGGCGTGGGGCTGAGCCTGCGCGAGCTGGCCGGGCTTTACGCCGGCCTCGCGGCGGGGGGCGAGGCGCGGGTGCTCTACGCCGCGCCGCCCGGGGCCGCCGCGCCGCCCGACCCCGCCGCGCCGCCCGGGGCCGCCGCGCCGCCCGGGGCCGCCCCCGCCCGCTTCCTGTCGGCCGCGGCGGCGTGGCAGGTGGCCGACATCCTGTCGACGATTCCGCCGCCGCCGGGCAGCGCGGGCGCCGGGATCGCGTGGAAAACCGGCACCTCGTACGGCCACCGCGACGCGCTGGCAATGGGCTTCGACGGCGCGCATGTGGTCGCGGTGTGGCTGGGCCGGGCCGACGGCACGCCGATGCCCGGGGCCTTCGGCGCCGACCTCGCCGCGCCGGTGCTGTTCGAGGCGTTCGGCCTGCTGGCGCCCCGGCCGGCGCGGCTGCCGCCGGCGCCGCCGGGCGTGCTGCACGCCACCACCGCCGAACTTCCGCCGCCGCTTGCCCGCTTCCGCCCCCGCGGCGGCGCGCCCGACCCCGACGCCCCGCGCATCGCCTTCCCCCCCGACGGCGCCACGATCGAGCCCGTGGCCGGCCGGCTTCTGCTGCGGGTCGAGGGCGGGCGGCCGCCCTTCGCGTGGCTGGCCGACGGCGCGCCGCTGCCCGCCGCCGGCCCCGCGCGCGAGGCGATGGCACAGGCGCCGGGGCCGGGCTTCACCACGCTGACGGTGATCGATGCGGCCGGCCGCGCGGCGCGGGCCACGGTGTTCGTGCCCTGACCGCGCGCCGCCCATGACAGTGCCCCGGCTCGACGATTCCGATCGGGTCGGCCGGAAACCGTCTGATGCGAAACCCGGTTGATGGCCCCGGCGGGCCGGCCGCGGAAAACCCGCCCGCCGCTTGCCCGCCGCTTGCCTGCCGGCCCCCTTCATCTTGGCCCAAATACTCCGGGGGGCGCGGGGGGCAGCGCCCCCCGCTCTTCACGGCCCCCCGCTCTTCACGGATCAACCGCAAACCGTGTCAAAGCCTGATGATCGAGATCAGCCTTCCGTAATCGGCCTCGCCCCGGTGCACCGAGCGGCGATAGGAATAGAACCGCGCTTCGTCCGCGTAGGTGCAATGCCGCGTCCATTCGGCGTGGCCGACGCCGGCCGCGCGCAGCCGCCACAGCCCGTAGGCGGGCAGGTCGAAATGCGCCCGCCCGCCGGCGCCGGCGGCGAAGAAGCGCGCGGTGGCGGGATCGTCGTCGACGAAGCCCTCGACGAACTCGGGCCCGACCTCGTAGGCGCGCTGGCTGATCGTTGGGCCGATCACCGCGACGATGTCGCCGCGCCGCGCGCCCAGGCCCTCCATCGCGTCCAGCGTCGCCTCGAGCACCCCGTCGCGGGCGCCGCGCCAGCCGGCATGCGCCGCCCCGATCACCCCGGCCGCGCGGTCGGCGAACAGCACCGGCTGGCAATCGGCGGTCAGCACCGCAAGCCCGAGGCCCGGCGTCGCCGTCACCATCGCGTCGGCGCGCGGCGGCGCCGCGGGCGGCGCATCGAGCGTCACCGCCAGCGCCGAATGCACCTGGTTGACGCAGGCCAGTGCCTCGGGCTCCAGCCCCATGGCGTTGGCCGCGCGGGTGCGGTTGATCGCCACCGCCTCGCCCAGGTCGGACGAGCCGGGGCCACAGTTGAGCCCCGCGAAGATCCCCGACGAGGCGCCGCCGCGTCGGGTGAAGAACCCGTGGCGCAGCGGCGAAAGCGGGTCGGCGGTGAGTATCTCCAGCGTCATCGGCGCGACGGCTCCCTCGGGCGGCGGGTCGGGGCGCGGGGGCCGGGTCAGGCCCCGGTTCCCGGCAATGGCGGATCGTCGGCGCGGGTCAGGGCCAGCACCTTGAACAGCGAACCCATTTCATCGGGGTGGGTCAAGCGGCGATACGCGGCCAGGTGGCTTGCGTGCGCCGCGCCGTTCAGGTTTCGCGCCAGCGCCTGCGCCCGCGCCGCGATCCCCAGCGTCTCCAGAAAGGCGCCCTGCGCCACCAGCCGCGCGGCGATCCCGGCGGGCAGCGCGCCGGGGCGCATCAGCGCGGCGAAATCCACATGCGCGGTCAGGTCGGCGGTGCCGGGGGCGGCCAGCGGGTCGGCCGGGGCGTGGCCGGCGACGGCCTGGAAGGTGTCGCCCCGCGACGGCCCGCCGCCGTAATCCACGAACAGCGCCGCGCCGCCGTGGGCGGCGATGCGCCGGGCGACGGTGTCCACCACCGCGGCGGCGGCCGGGCAATGCTCGACGATCTCGCCCGGGGCGGTATCGGCCAGCCGGTGCGCCAGCGCCGCCGGCCCGGGCCCCGGCGGCGACAGCCCGAACGCAAGCCCGCCGTCGGGGCCGAGGCCCACCATCCGTTCGCGCCAGGCACCGCCGCCGCCGCCGCCGGCACCGTCGCGCATGAACTGGCGAATCGGCAGCGCGTCGAGAAACTCGTTGGCGATCAGGAACAGCGGCCCCTCGGGCAGCGCGTCGGCGCTGTCGTGCCACGCCGCCGGGCGCGCGCCCAGCGCGGCGCGCTGCAATGTGCGCAGCCGCGGGCTCGCCTCGACCAGATGCACGCCCATCGCCTCGGCAAACCCCGGCACGGTTCGGGTGGCGCGCAGCAGATCGGCCATCAGCGTGCCGCGCCCGGGCCCAAGCTCGGCCAGCAGCGCCGGCGCCGGGCGGCCGCGCTCGATCCAGCCCTGCGCCAGGCACAGCCCCAGCAGTTCGCCGAACATCTGGCTGATCTCGGGCGCGGTGATGAAATCGCCCGCCGCGCCGAAGGCGGTGCGGGTGGTGTAATAGCCATGTTCGGGGTGCAGCAGGCACTCGGCCATGTAGTCGGCCAGCGTGATCGGCCCGGTCTGCGCGATCCGCCGCGCGATCAGCCCGGCCAGCGGCGTCACGCCGCCGCCGCCGGCGCCCGCCGCCGCGCGCGCACGATCAGCCACGCCCCGACCACCACCAGCGGCAGCGACAGAAGCTGGCCCATCGACAGCCCCACCGGCCCCAGCGCCAGTACGTTCCCGGCCGGGTTGTCGGGGGTGATGAACTGCGCGTCGGCCACCCGCACCGTCTCGACCGCGATCCGCGCCAGCCCGTAGCCGAGCGCGAACACCCCGGTCGCCAGCCCCCGCCGGCGCAGCCCGCCGCGCGCCGCCAGCACCAGCAGCACCAGGCCCAGCACCAGCCCCTCCAGCCCGGCCTCGTAAAGCTGCGAGGGGTGGCGCGCGCAGGGCACCGGCCAGCCGGGCCCGCACTCCTGCGCCGCCGCGCCGGGAAAGATCACCCCCCAGGGCAGGGTGGTGGGCGCGCCCCACAACTCGGCGTTGATGAAATTGGCGATCCGCCCCAGCATCAGGCCCGGCGGCGTGGCCACCGCCAGCGCGTCGGCCAGCGCCAGCGGCGCCACCTCGTGGCGGCGCGCGAACCACCATCCGGCCACCAGCACCCCCGCCAGCCCGCCGTGAAACGCCATCCCGCCCTCCCAGACCTTGAGGATGTCGAGCGGGTGGGCGAGGTAATGGCCTGGCTGGTAGAACGCCACGAAGCCCAGCCGCCCGCCCAGGATCACGCCCAGGATGATCGCGGTCAGCAGATCCTCGGCGGCCTCGGGGCGCATCGGCGCGGTGTCGCCCGCCCACAGCCCCGGCCGGCGCATCAGCCCGGCCACGATCCGCCAGCCGATCACCAGCCCGGCGATATAGGCCAGCGCATACCAGCGCAGCGAAAACGACAGCGCCCCGATCCCGATCGTGAAGATCTCGGGCGAAAGCGGGGGGAAGGGCAGGGCGAGGGCTGACATGGCGGCATCTGTCCCGCCGCGCCGGCCACTGTCAACCTCGCGCGCCACCCGCCCGGCCTTGCCCCGCGCCGCCCCGCGCCCCTATATGCGGGCACAACCCCGGAGGTGGCGATGCAGACCCGTAACCGATTGCTCGACGACATGGCGCAACTGATGACCAACGCGATGGGCGTGGCCCAGGGCGCGCGGGCCGAGGCCGAGACGGCGATGAAATCGCTGCTCGACCGCTGGCTGGCCGACCGCGCCTTCGTCACCCGCGAGGAATTCGACGCGGTGCGCGCGATGGCCCAGAAGGCGCGCGAGGAGAACGAGGCGCTGAAGGCCCGCCTCGACGCGCTCGAGGCCGCCACCAAGGGCTGAGCGCGCGCACGGCGGGCGGATTTTCCCTTGCGGCCCGCGCCCCGAGGCCGTAAATCCGGGCCTGAGGCGGGTGTAGCTCAATGGCAGAGCAGAAGCTTCCCAAGCTTACGACGAGGGTTCGATTCCCTTCACCCGCTCCATCCCTCCCCACCGCCGGCAACACGCTGCCCTTCGCCGGCAACACCCTGCGCGCGCGGCCTTTCCTTTCCGGGAACGAAGCCTGAGTCGCCCCGCGATTCCAACCGCTTGCGCCCCGCATGTTTCGCGCGCGAAACACCCGCCCCGGCCGCCCCTTCCGCATTCATCGTTCCCCAAATACTCCGGGGGGGCCGGCGCAGCCGGCGGGGGGCAGCGCCCCCCTCCCCGGCGGCCCCTTGCGGCCACGGCCGTTTGCCCCGATACCTGCGCAGCCACCACCACGGACGACCCGCCCATGACCGAGACCCAGCGCACCCGCATCGCGCGCCAGTTCGTCGAGGCCATTCCCCACGCCCGCGCGCTGGGAATGCGACTGGTCGAGATCGGCGCCGGCGTCGCGGTGATCGAGATGCCCTGGGATCCCCGCCTGGTGGGCGACCCGCTGACCGGCGTCGTGCACGGCGGCGCGGTCTCGGCGCTGATGGACACCTGCAGCGGCGCGGCGGTGATGAGCCATCCCGACGCGCCCGGCACCACCGCGACGCTCGATCTGCGCATCGACTACATGCGCGCCGCCACCCCCGGCCAGACCATCACCGCGCGGGCCGAGTGCTACCACCTCACCCGCTCGGTCGCGTTCGTGCGCGCCACCGCCAGCGACGGCGACGCGCGCGGCCCGGTCGCCGCGGCCACCGGCGCCTTCACCGTTGCCGGAAAGGCGGAGCCATGAGCCGCCCGCCCCGCCCCGAGCCGGTTCAGGTGGTCAAGGAACGCCGCGACGGGGCGCTGGGCGCGCTGGTGGCCGGGGTGCCCTACATCGGTTTTCTCGGCATCCGCTTCGACCGCCGCGGCGACGAGCTGACGGCGCTTCTGCCCTATGACGAGCGGCTGATCGGCAACCCGGGCCTGCCGGCGCTGCACGGCGGCGCGACCTCGGCGTTCCTCGAGGTGACGGCGATCATCGGGCTGTCGTGGTCGCTTTTGTGGGACGAGATGGAATCGGGCCGGCTCGACCCGCGCGCGCTCGATCCCGCGCACCTGCCGCGCCTGCCCAAGACGATCGACTTCACGGTGGACTACCTGCGCACCGGCCTGCCGCGCGACGCCTATGCGCGCGCGCGCGTCAACCGCTCGGGGCGGCGCTATGCGTCGGTGCATGTCGAGGGCTGGCAGGACAACCGCGCGCGGCCGTTCGCGCAGGCCACCGGGCATTTCCTGATGCCCGCCCGCGATGGCTGAGGCCGCGCCGGCAGCCGCCCCGGCAGCCGCCCCGGCAGGGCAGGCCGCGATCACCCACCGCCGCATCCTGCGCATCGCCGCGCCGATCGTGCTGTCGAACGCCACGGTGCCGATCCTCGGCGCCGTCGATACCGGCGTGGTCGGGCAACTGGGGCTGGCCGCGCCGATCGGGGCGGTCGGGCTCGGGGCGATCATCCTCGCCTCGATCTACTGGATCTTCGGCTTTCTGCGGATGGGCACCACCGGGCTGGTGGCGCAGGCCCATGGGCAGGGAGACGGGCCGGAAAGCGGCGCCATCCTGACCCGCGCGCTGATGATCGCGGGCGCGGTCGGCGGCGCTTTCGTGCTGGCGCAACTGCCGCTGTTCGCCGCCGCCTTCGCCATCGCCCCGGGCACGGCCGAGGTCGAGGGGCTGGCCCGCGACTACCTTGCGATCCGCATCTGGGGGGCGCCGGCGGCGATCGCGCTCTATGCCGTCACCGGCTGGCTGATCGCGGTCGAACGCACCCGCGGCGTGCTGGTGCTGCAATTGTGGATGAACGGGCTCAACATCGGGCTCGACCTGTGGTTCGTGCTCGGCCTCGGCTGGGGGGTGCAGGGCGTCGCGGTGGCGACGCTGCTGGCGGAATGGTCGGGGCTGGCGGCGGGGCTGTGGCTGTGCCGCCCGGCCTTCGCCGGCCGGCAATGGCGCGACTGGGGCCGGGTGTTCGACCGCGCCCGCCTGCGCCGCATGGCCTCGGTCAACGGCGACATCATGCTGCGCTCGGTGCTGCTGCAGGGCGCGTTCACCTCGTTCCTGTTCCTCGCCGCGGGCTTCGGCGACGTGACGCTGGCGGCCAACCAGGTGCTGTTGCAGTTCCTCAACGTCACCGCCTTCGCGCTCGACGGCTTCGCCTTCGCGGCCGAGGCGCTGGTGGGCCAGGCGGTGGGGGTGCGCGCGGGCCCGACGCTGCGCCGCGCCGCGATCATGGCCTCGCAATGGGGGCTGGGGGCGGCGGCGGTGCTGGCGGTGGCGTTCGCGCTGGCCGGCCCGGCGATCATCGACACCATGACCACCGCGCCCGAGGTGCGCGCGGCCGCGCGTGCCCATCTGCCGTGGGTGGTGGCCGGGCCGCTGGTGGGTATCGCAAGCTGGATGTTCGACGGCATCTTCATCGGCGCCACCTGGACGCGGGCGATGCGCAATGCGATGGCGGTGTCGGTGGCGATCTACGTCGTGGCGCTGGCGGTGCTGATGCCGGCGTTCGGCAACCACGGGCTGTGGGCCGGGCTGATGGTGCTGAACCTTGCGCGCGGGGTGACGATGGCGCTGCGCTATCCGGCGCTGGAGCGGTCGGTGTGAACCCCCGGCGTGGCACTGGCGGGATCGGGCGCGCCGGAGTATTTGGACCAAGGTGAAGGGGCAGGGGGCGCGATGATCCCGGTACGAGGCATGGCGGGCGCGCGGGTTCTGGTGCTGGGCGCCGGACGCTCGGGGCTGGCGGCGGCGCGGGCGCTGGCGGCGGGCGGCGCCGAGGCGCTGCTGTGGGACGACGGCGCCGAGGGCCGCGCGCACGCCGAGGCCGAGGGCTTCGCGCTGCTCGACCCCGCCCGGCCCGGCGCGTTCGAGGGCGTCGCGGCGCTGATCGTCTCGCCCGGCATTCCCCACCTCTACCCGGCGCCGCACCCCGGCGTGGCGGCCGCGCTTGCCGCCGGGGTGGCGGTGGACAACGACGTCGGCCTGTTCTTCCGCTCGCTCGCCACCGACGACTGGGGCCGGTTCGAGGTGACGCCGCGGGTGGTGGCAATCACCGGCTCGAACGGCAAGTCGACCACCACCGCGCTGATCGCCCACATCCTTGCCGCCGGCGGCCGGCCGGTGCAGACCGGCGGCAACATCGGGCGCGGGGTGCTCGACCTCGAGCCGCCGGGCGAGGGCGAGGTGGTGGTGCTGGAGCTGTCGAGCTACCAGACCGAGCTTGCCCGCGCGCTGACCCCCGACATCGCGGTGTTCACCAACCTGACGCCCGACCACCTCGACCGCCACGGCGGGCCGGGCGGCTATTTCGCCGCGAAACGGCGCCTCTTCGCCGAGGGCGGGCCCGACCGCGCGGTGATCGGCGTGGACGAGGTCGAGGGCCGTTTCCTCGCCAACCAGATGGCCGAGGGGACGGGCGACGACCGCGTGATCCGCATCTCGTCGGGCACGCGGCTTGCGGTGCCGGGCTGGAACGTGTTCGCGCGCAAGGGCTTCCTGGCGGAATGGCGCAAGGGCCGGCAGGTGGCCGCGTGCGACCTGCGCGCCATGCCCGGCCTGCCCGGGGCGCACAACCACCAGAACGCCTGCGCCGCCTGGGCGGTGGCGCGCACCCTTGGGATGGCGCCGCGCGCGATCGAGGCGGCGCTGGCCGGCTTCACGGGCCTGCCGCACCGCAGCCAGCTTGTCGCCGAGGCCGGCGGCGTGCGCTTCGTCAACGATTCCAAGGCCACCAACGCCGAGGCCGCCGCGCAGGCCCTGCGCGCCTTCCCCCGCATCCGCTGGATCGCCGGGGGCCTGGGCAAGGAGGGCGGCATCGCCGCGCTGGCGCCCGACCTCGGCACGGTCGCCAAGGCCTACCTGATCGGGCATTCGGCGCGCGCCTTCGCGCTGCAACTCGGGCCCGTTGCGCACGAGATCTGCGAGACGATGGAGGCCGCCGTCGCCCGCGCCGCCGCCGAGGCCGAACCCGGCGATACCGTGCTGCTGGCCCCCGCCGCGGCCTCGTTCGACCAATACCCCGACTTCGAGAAGCGGGGCGAGCATTTCATCGCCTGCGTCAGCGAAACCCTCGCCCGCGCCTGACCCTTCATCTTGGCGAAAATACTCCGGGGGGTGCGGGGGGCAGCGCCCCCCGCTCTTCCATCCAAGGCCGCCCTTCGGGCGGACGGGCAGCGCCCCGCTCCGCGCTCACAGCCGCGCGATCCGCTCGGTCAGCAGCGCGAAGAAGCGTTCCGCGTCGATCCCGTTCATGAACAGCGCGTTGGGCGCGCGCCCGCTGACCCGCCACCAGTCGGCCACGCTCATGCCGGTGGTGAACTCGCCCTTCGTCTCGATCATCACGTTGACGTGGCGGCCCGAGAACATCTCGGGCGCCAGCAGCCAGGCGATCACGCACGGATCGTGCAACGGCGCGCCGGCGCTGCCGTATTTCTCCTTGTCGAAGCGCTCGAAGAAGTCGGTCCAGCCGGCCACCGCCGCGCCCGCCCGCGTGCCCATGGCGCGAAAGCCGGCCACATGCGGCGCCGTGGTCAGCGCCTTGTGGGTGACGTCGAGCGGCATCACCACCAGCGGCGCGCCCGAGCGGAACACGATGTCGGCCGCCTCGGGGTCGACGTAGAGGTTGAACTCGGCCGCCGGCGTGATGTTGCCGACCTCGAAATAGGCGCCGCCCATCAGCACCACCTCGTGCACCCGTTCGACGATGTCGGGGGCGCGGCGGAACGCCTCGGCGATGTTGGTCAGCGGGCCCAGCGGGCACAGCGTGACCGTTCCCGCAGGCTCGGCGCGCAGCGTGTCGACGATGAAATCGACCGCGTGGGCATCCTGCAGCGGCATCGTCGGGGCGGGCAGGGGAATGCCGTCCAGCCCGGTCTTGCCGTGCACGTGCTCGGCCGTGACCAGCTTGCGCGCAAGCGGCGCGTCGCAGCCGGCGAACACCCTGATGTCGGGCCGCCCGGCCAGTTCGCACACCTTGCGCGCGTTGGCTTCGGTCAGCGCCAGCGGCACGTTGCCGGCCACCGCGGTGATCCCCAGCACCTCGAGCTCGGGCGAGGCCAGCGCCAGCAGGATCGCCACGGCGTCGTCCTGCCCCGGGTCGGTGTCGATGATGATGCGGCGCGGCGCGGTCATGGCAGGGCTCCCTCTTGCCCGACCGGCCTAGCGCACGGCGGCGCGCCCGTCGAGGGGCGCGCCGCGGGGTGTTCGCGGGGCCTGCGCTCAGCCGTCGAAATCGACCTCTTCCATGATCCGCAGCGCCGTGGGCCGCGCGCGCGCGACTTCGGTCAGGTCCACCGGGTCGGGGGTGAACGTGCCCCAGCTTGCCACCAGGTCCGACCATTTCGCCCCTTCAAGCACCGGGAATTCGTGGTTGATCTCGGCATAGATCGCCTGCGCCTCGGGCGAGACCAGGTATTCCATCAGTTGCAGCGCCTCGTCGCGGTGGGGCGCGGCCCCGGTCATCGCGATGCCCGATACGTTCATGTGGGTGCCGCCGTTCTCGAACTCGGGGTAGACGATGCGCACGGATTGCGCCCATTCGCGCTGCTCGTCGTCGGCCAGCATCGCGCCCATGTAATAGGTGTTGCCCAGCGCGATGTCGCATTCCCCGGCCCAGACGGCGCGCACCTGGGCGCGGTCGTTGCCCTCGGGCTTGCGCGCGAGGTTGGCCTTGAGGCCCGCCGCCCAGTCCTTCGCCGCCGCTTCGCCGTGGTGAACCACCATCGCCGACAGCAGCGCGAGGTTGTAGTCATGGGTGCCGGCGCGGGTGCAGATGCGGCCCTGCCACCTGGGATCGGCCAGATCCTCGTAGGTCGTGACCTCGCCATCCGCCACCCGCTCCTTGCTGGCGAAGACGACGCGGGCGCGCTGGGTCAGCGCGAACCACAGCCCGTCGGGGTGGCGCAGGTTGGCCGGCACCGCGGCCGCAAGCACCTCGCTTTCGACCGGCTGGAGCACATCGGCCTCGACGATCTGGTTGAGGTTGGCGATGTCCACCGTCATCACCAGATCGGCGGGCGAGCGGCTGCCCTCGGCGCGCAGCCGCTCGACGATGCCGCTGTCGATATAGGCGAGGTTCACCTCGATGCCGGTCTTTTCGGTGAACGCCTCGGTCACCGGCTCGATCAGGAACGCCTGGCGGGTGGTGTAGACGTTCACCTCGGCCAGCGCCGGGGTGGCAACAAGGGCGGCGGTGGCGAGAAGCAGGGCGCGCGTCATAGTTGACTCCTTTGGTCGGATAAGGTGGGCGCAGATAATCCGATCATTTTTGTCGGGTCAATCCCCGATCGAGAGAATCCGGCTATTCTGCCCGCTCCCCCGCCTTGGCCCGTTCCCACGCCGCCTCCAGCGCCTGCGGCCCGGCGCCGTCCAGCGCCCGGCCCCGGGCGGCGAAATCGGCCTCCATGGCGCGAAAGCGGCGGATGAAGCGGGCGTTGGCCGCGCGCAGCGCCGCCTCGGGCTCGACGCCGAGGTGGCGGGCAAGGTTCACCACCGAGAACAGCAGGTCGCCGACCTCGTGGGCGATCGCCGCCGCGCCCAGCCGGTCGCGCGCCTCGACCAGTTCGCCCGCCTCCTCGGCGATCTTGTCCAGAACGCCGCCGGCGTCGGGCCAGTCGAAGCCCACCCGCGCCGCGCGCTTCTGCAACTTCACCGCGCGCAACAGCGCCGGCAGCCCCGCCGCAACGTCGTCCAGCGCGCCGACGGCGCCCGCCGCCGCCCGCTCGGCGGCCTTCGCGGCTTCCCAATCCGCTGTCTGCTGCGCGGCGGTCCTGTCGCGGCGCGCGTCGCCGAACACATGCGGGTGGCGCGCCACCATCTTGTCGCAGATCGCCTCCACCACCTCGTCGAAGCCGAAATGCCCCGCCTCCTCGGCCATCTGCGCGTGGTAGACCACCTGCAGCAGCAGGTCGCCCAGCTCGCCCCGCAGGCCGTCCCAGTCGGCCCGCTCGATCGCGTCGGCAACCTCGTAGGCCTCCTCGATGGTGTAGGGGGCGATGGTGGCGAAGCTCTGCCCGATGTCCCACGGACAGCCCGAAGCCGGGTCGCGCAGCGCCGCCATGATCGCCCGCAGCCGCCCGATCCCGGCCGCTTTCGTCGCCCCGTGCATTGCCATTCCCTCGCCGCTGGGGTTGTTGTCGGCACCGAACACCACCCGGCCACCGGAGTCCACATGCCCGTCCTGAACCGCATCGCCGATTTCGCCCCCGAGATGGAGGCCTGGCGCCGCCACCTGCACGCCCACCCGGAACTGCAATTCGACTGCCACGCCACCGCCGCCTTCGTCGCCGAACGGCTGCGCGACTTCGGCGTGGACGAGATCCACGAGGGGCTGGCCACCTCGGGGCTGGTGGCGCTGATCCACGGGCGGGTGCCCTCGGACGCGCCGGCGATCGGGCTGCGCGCCGACATGGACGCGCTGCCGATCCTCGAGGCGACGGGCCTGCCCCACGCCTCGAAAGTGCCGGGCCGGATGCACGCCTGCGGCCACGACGGGCACACCACGATGCTGCTGGGCGCCGCGCGCTACCTCGCCGAAACGCGCAATTTCGCCGGCACCGTGGCGCTGATCTTCCAGCCCGCGGAAGAGGGCGGCGGCGGCGCCGGGGTGATGGTGGACGAAGGCGTGCTCGACCGTTTCGGCATCGGCGAGGTCTATGCCCTGCACAACGCCCCCAACCGGCCGGCGGGCGAGTTCACCACCACCCCCGGCCCGATCATGGCGGCGGTCGATTCGGCGTGGGTGACGATCACCGGGCGCGGCGGGCACGGCGCCATGCCGCACGAGGCCGCCGACCCGATCCCCCCGGCGGTGGCGATGATATCGGCCTTCCAGACCATCGTCAGCCGCAACAACTTCGCGCTCGATGACCTCGTGGTGTCGGTGACCCAGATCCACGCCGGCACCGCCGACAACATCATCCCCGAAACCGCGTGGTTCTGCGCCACCATCCGCAGCTTCGAGCCCGAGGTGCAGGACATGGTCGAGCGGCGGATGGCCGAGATCGTCGCCGGCACCGCCGCCGCCTACGGCGTCGCGGCGGACCTGCGCTACGAGCGCGGCTACCCGGCCACGATCAACCACCCCGACAGCGTGGCACTTGCCGCCGCCGCCGCCGCCGAGATCGCCGGCCCCGAGCACGTCGACGCCGATGCCGGCCGCGAGATGGGCGCGGAAGACTTCGCCTGTTTCCTCCGGCATCGCCCCGGCGCCTACCTGTTCCTCGGCCAGGGCGAGGGCGCGGGCCTGCACCACCCCGCCTATGAGTTCAACGACGCGATCGCCCCGGTCGGCGCCAGCTTCTTCGCCCGCCTCGTGGAACGCGCCCGCCCCGCCGCCTGAGCCGCGCGCGCGCCCCGTTTCATCCTGGCCCGAATACGCAAGCCACCCCCGGCCCCCCGGCGCCGCGCCCGGGCCGGGGCACCCCGCCTTGCCCCTTCACCTTGGCGCAAATACTCACTGCGCACCGCCCCCCCCCCGGGGCACCACGCCGGGACAGGGCGCCCCCGCGCGCTCAGAGCGGCGCGCAGGCGGCCTCCAGCCAGGCCCGCACCTCGGGGGCCACCAGCGGCCCGATCTCGGCCAGCACCCGCGCGTGATAGGCGTCAAGCCACGCCCGCTCGCCGGGATCGAGCGCGCCGGCGTCGATCAGCCGGCGGTCGAAGGGGGCCAGCGTCAGCGTCTCGAAGGCCAGCATCGCGCGGCCGGGGTCGCCGCCCGCCACCGCCGGCGCCTCGATCACCGCGACGAGGTTCTCGAAGCGGATGCCCCACGCCCCTTCGCGGTAATGGCCGGGCTCGTCCGACACGATCATGCCCGGCTCCAGCGCCACGTCCGAGGTGCGTGACAACCGCTGCGGCCCCTCGTGCACCGACAGGAAACTGCCCACCCCGTGGCCGGTGCCGTGGTCGTAGTCGAGCCCCGCCAGCCACAGCGGATAGCGCGCCAGCGCGTCGAGATGCGCCCCCGTCACCCCGCGCGGAAACCGCGCCCGGGCGAGGGCGATCATGCCTTGCAGCACCCGCGTCGCGGCGTCGCGCAGGGGCGCCGGGGCCGGGCCGGGGCCGGCCAGCAGGGTGCGGGTGATGTCGGTGGTGCCGTCCTCGTACTGGCCGCCGCTGTCGACCAGCACCGCCTCGCCCGGCGCCACCGCGCGGTCGGTGGCCTCGGTCACGCGGTAGTGGACGATGGCGCCGTGGGGCCCGGCGCCGGCGATGGTGTCGAAGGCGATGTCGCGCAAGCGCCCGGTGGCGGCGCGCGCGGCCTCGAGCCGGCGCACGAGGTCGATCTCGGTCAGCCCGCCCGTCGGCGCCTCGGCGTCGAACCACGCCAGGAACGCGGCCATCGCGGCGCCGTCGCGCCGGTGGGCGGCGCGTGCGCCGGCCAGTTCGGCCGCAGTCTTGCGCGCCTTGGGCAGCAGGCACGGGTCGGGCGCGGGCGCCACCGCCACCCCCGCGGCCTCGAGCGCGCGGGCGATGGCCTCGGGCGCGGTGGCGGGATCGACCCGCACCGGCCCCCCGAGTGCTGCAAGCGCCGCCGCGAAGCCCTCGGCCGGCGCCACCCGCACCCCGGGGTCGAGCGCCAGGCCGGCGAACTTGGCGGGGTCGGCGAAGACATCCACGCTTGCGTCGTCGTGCACGATCCCCCAGGCCTGCACCACCGGCACCCGCGGCAGGTCGGCGCCGCGCAGGTTGAGCAGCCAGCACAGGCTGTCGGGCAGGCTCAGCACCGCCGCGCGCTGGCCCTCCGCGGCCAGTGCCGCGGCGATCGCGGCGCGCTTGTCGGCGCTCGGGGTGCCGGCCAGCGCCTCGGGATGCGCGCGCGCCGGCGCGGCCGGGCGGGGCGGCCGGTCGTGCCAGATCGCATCCACGGGATTGTCGGTGGCGCAAAGGGTTACGCCGCTTCCTTCAAGTGCCTCGGTCAGCTTGCGGATCTCGTCGGCGGTATGCAGCCAGGGGTCGTAGCCGATCTTGCCGCCCTCGGGCAGGCGGGCGCGCAGCCACGGCCCGGGCCGGGTTTCGGGCCTGTCGATGGGGGTGAAGGCGGCGGTGTCGACCTCGGTGCGGGCCTGCACCCGGTAGCGGCCGTCGACGAACAGGCCGGCCGCGTCGGGCAGCACCACGCAGAACCCGGCCGAGCCGGTGAAGCCGGTCAGCCACGCCAGCCGCGCGTCGCAGGCAGCGACGTATTCGCCCTGCCAGGCGTCGGCGCGCGGCACCAGGAAGCCGTGCAGCCCGCGGCGCGCCAGTTCGGCGCGCAGCCGCGCCAGCCGCGGCGGGCCGTCGGCGGGGCGCGTGGTGGCCTCGAAGGTCTGGAAGGGGGGCATCTTGGGCTCCTGTTCGGCACGCGGGATCGGGGCGCGGGATCGCGGGAGGGTTGCAGCGCCGCGCCCGGTTGGCAAGGGCGGCGGCGGTGGCGGCGGCGCGCCGTGAGTATTTGTGCCAAGGTGAAGCGGGGGGATCAGGTGCCGCGCGGCTTGGCGCGGGTGGTGGGGGCGGCCTCGGCCGGGTTCTCGGGCCACGGGTGGCGGGGGTAGCGGCCGCGCATCTCGCCGCGCACCTCGGCCCAGGCGCCGGCCCAGAAGCCGGGCAGGTCGGTGGTGACCTGCAACGGCTGCCCGCCGGGCGCGAGCAGCGTCAGGCGCAGCGGCCGGCGGTCGGGGCCGACGGTGGGATGGGTGGTGAGGCCGAACACCTCCTGCACCCGCACCGAGGCCGCCGGCACCGCGCCGTCGTAGTCGATGGCCAGCCGGCGGCCCAGCGGGGTTTCGAAATGGCCCGGGGCCAGCGCCTCGATCCGCGCCAGCGCAGCGTGGCCGAGGTGGGCGCGCAGCGCCTCGGTCGGGTCGAGCGCGGCAAGGTCGGCCGCCGTGCGGCAGGCGCCGAGCCAGGGCGCGAGCCAATCCTCCAGCGTGGCCAGGAGCGCCGCGTCGGCGATGTCGGGCACCGCGCCCTCCGCGCCCGCCCCCTCTGCACCAGCGCGGGCCACGGCGGCGCGCGCCTGAAGCCGGCGGAACGCCGGCCCGCGCCCGGTGGCGTCGAGGCCCAGCGCGCGCAGCCCGTCGCAGGCGGCGCGGGCCACCGCCTCGGGGGGGGCGTTCTGCCAGATGCGGTCTTGCAAGGCGATGGCGCCGAACATCTCGCGTTCGCGTGCCAGCACCCGACGCTCGCGCCGCGACCATTCGCAGAGCTGGCGCCATTCCAGCCGGTCGGGGTAGAGCGCGCGCAACGCGGCCTCGGGCAGGGCGGCGGCCTGGCGGATGCGGGCCTCGCGCGGGTCGCCGTCGAGGTCGGTGGCGACGATCAGGCGCGCGCCGGCCAGCGGGTCGGCCGGGTCCATCGCCGCGCCCTTGCCGCCCGACAGCAGCCAGCGCGGCGCGCTGCCCGGCCGGCGCAGCCCGATCCGGTCGGGGTAGGCCAGCGCCGCCATCGCGGCGGGCGCGGGCGCGTCGCCCCGCGCGGGCACGAGGCGGGCAAGGCGCCGCGCCTCGGTGCGGATGCGCTCGATGGTCGGGCGATGGACGGGCCACGGGTGCTCGGCGGCATGGGCGCGGGGATCGGCCAGCGCCTTCAGCCGCAACGCAAGGTCGGCCGGGGCGCCGCGCAGCGGATCGCGTTCGGACAGGAGGGCGGCCAGCGGCGCCGCGGCGCGGCCCGCCGTCAGCAGCATGTGGCCAAGCCGCGGGTGCAGCGGCAGGCCGGCCAGGGCGCGGCCGTGGGCGGTGATCGCACCGCTGGCGTCGAGCGCCCCCAGCGCCGCCAGCAGCGCCCGCGCCTCGGCCAGCGGGCCAGGGGCGGGCGGGGTGAGGAAGGCCAGCCCCTCGGCCCCGCGCGCGCCCCAGAGTGCGAGGTCGAGCGCCAGCGGCGCCAGGTCGGCGGTTTCGATCTCGGGCGGCGCGAAGGCGGGCATCCCGCCCTCCTCGCCCTTCGTCCACAGCCGCAGGCAGAGGCCCGGCGCCACCCGCCCGGCGCGGCCGCGGCGCTGGTCGGCCTCGGCGCGCGCGGCGCGTTCGGTCACCAGGCGGCTCATCCCCGAAGATGGGTCGAACCGCGCCCGCCGCGCGAGGCCGGCGTCGATGACGATGCGCACGTCCTCGATGGTGAGCGAGGTTTCGGCGATGGCGGTCGCGAGCACCACCTTGCGCCGGCCGGACGGGGCGGGGGCGATGGCGGCGCGCTGGGCGGCGAAATCCATCGCCCCGTAAAGCGGGCGCAGGTCGCACCCGGGCGGCAGGCGGGGGGCGAGACGGGCGGCGGCACGCCCGATCTCGCCCGCGCCGGGCAGGAAGGCCAGCACGCCGCCGGGATGGCGGGGCAGCGCCGCCAGCACCGCCTCGGCCACCGCGTCCTCGATCCGGGCGGTGCCGCGGGGGGAGGCAAGGTGCTCGGTTTCCACCGGGAAGGCGCGGCCCCGCGCGGTCAGCACCGGCGCGCCCAGCATGTCGGCCACCGGTGCTGCGTCAAGCGTGGCCGACATCACCACCAGGGCAAGGTCGGGGCGGAGGGCGGCGCGCGCCTCCCACGCCAGCGCGAGGCCGAGGTCGGCGTTGAGCGAGCGTTCGTGGAATTCGTCGAACACCAGCGCGGCGATGCCGTCGAGCGACGGGTCGGCCTGGATCATCCGTGTGAGGATGCCCTCGGTCACCACCTCGATCCGGGTGGCGGCCGAGGTGCGCGCCTCGCCCCGCATGCGGTAGCCGATGGTTGCACCGACGCCCTCGCCGAGGGTGCCGGCCATCCGCTCGGCCGCGGCGCGGGCGGCGAGGCGGCGGGGTTCGAGCATCACGATGCGGCCCGTGGCCCCGGCGATGCCGCCTGCCAGCAGCGCCAGCGGCACCCGCGTGGTCTTGCCCGCGCCGGGCGGGGCCTGGAGGACCGCGACGCCATGCGCGCGCAGCGCCGCCACCAGCGCCGGGAGCGTGGCGTCGATGGGCAGCGGCGCGGCACCGGCCGGCAGAAGGGCGGCCGCAATCATGCCGCACCCGGGCAAGGTGAGTATTTGGGCCAAGGTGAAGGGGGCAGGGCGCGCGTCATCCCCCGTGCATGGCGCGAACCGGCGCCGCAGGCAAGCCGGGTGGACAGGCCGCGCCGGGCGGGGCAGAAAGGCCCGCGAAGCGAAGGGGGCGACGTGGGCGAGGCGGAGACGGACGCGCTGGCAGAGGCGGTGGTGGCGGGCGAGCGCCGCGCGCTGGCGCGCGCGATCACGCTGGTGGAAAGCGGGCGGGCCGACCACCGGGCGCGGGCGGTGGCGCTGCTGGGCCGGCTGGCGCGGCTGGCGCCGGGGCGGCAGGCGCTGCGGATCGGGCTTTCGGGCACCCCCGGCGTCGGCAAGTCGAGCTTCATCGAGGCGTTCGGACTGGCCCGCGCGGCCGAGGGGCGGCGGCTGGCGGTGCTGGCGGTCGACCCGTCGTCGACGCGCTCGGGCGGCTCGATCCTGGGCGACAAGACCCGGATGGAGCGGCTCAGCCGCGCGCCGGGCGCCTTCATCCGCCCCTCGCCCAGCCAGACCGCGCTGGGCGGGGTCGCGCGCCGCAGCCGCGAGGCGATCTCGCTGTGCGAGGCGGCGGGGTTCGACCTGGTGGTGGTGGAAACCGTGGGCGTCGGCCAGTCGGAGACCGAGGTCGCGGCGATGTGCGACCTGTTCGTGCTGCTGATCGCGCCGGGGGGCGGCGACGAATTGCAGGGCGTCAAGCGCGGGATCATGGAGGTGGCCGACCTGATCCTGGTCAACAAGGCCGATGGCGGGCTGGAGGGCGCGGCGCGGCGCACCTGCGCCGATTACGCCGGCGCGCTGCGGCTTCTGCGCCGCCGCCCCGAGGATGCGCCGGGCTTTCCCCGCGCGATGTGCGTCTCGGCCGAGACCGGCGCCGGCCTGCCCGATGCCTGGGCGGCGATGGAGGAACTTGCGGCCTGGCGCCGCGAGACCGGGGTGTGGGCGGCGCGGCGCCGGGCGCAGGCGCGCGCCTGGTTCGAGGCCGAGGTGCGGGCGGGGCTGCTGGCGCGGCTGACCGCCGATCCCGCGGCGCAGGCCGAGATGGCGCGGCTGGGCGCGGCGGTGGCCGAGGGCCGCAGCCACCCCGCCGCCGCCGCCGCCGAGGCGCTGGCGGTGCTGACGCGCTGATCCGCAATTCACCTTGGGCGAAATACTCCGGGGGAGTCGCCCGGCAGGGCGACGGGGGCAGAGCCCCCTACGCCGCGATCAGCGCCAGCGACGGGGTCAGGCGCAGCAGGTCTTGCGAATAGGGATGCTGCGGTGACGTGAAGAACGCCTCGGAATCGCCTGATTCCACGATCTTTCCGCCCTTCATCACCACGATGTCGTCGGCCATCTGCCGGACCACCGCGAGGTTGTGGCTGATGAACAGGATCGAAAGATTGAATTGTTCCTGCAAGTCTTTCAGAAGGTTGAGGATCTGCGCCTGGATCGAGACATCCAGCGCGCTTGTCGGCTCGTCGCAGATGAGGAACTCGGGGCGGGCCAGCAGCGCGCGCGCCACCGCGATGCGCTGGCGCTGGCCGCCCGAGAACTGGTGCGGGTAGCGGTGGATCGCGGCCATCGGCAGGCCCACGAGGTCAAGCACCGAGGCCGCCAGCCGCAGCCGCGCCGCGCGGTCGGGTTCAAGCCCGTAGATCATCAGCGGCTCGGACAGGATGTCGCCGATCCGCTGGCGGTTGTTGAGGCTCGAATACGGGTCCTGGAACACCATCTGGATGGCGCGGCGGGCGGGGTCGTGGCGGCCGCGCTCGCGCGCCGGGGCAAGCGGCGCGCCCTGGAAGCGCATGGTGCCGGCGGCCGGCTGCACCAGCCCGACCACCGCACGCGCCAGCGTCGACTTGCCCGAGCCGCTTTCGCCCACCACCCCCATGACGCTGCCCGCGCGCACCGCCAGCGACACCCCGTCAAGCGCCACGAACGGCGCGGGGCGTTTCCACAGGCTGGTGCGGGTGCCGGCGAACTTCACGCCCAGGTCCGCAATCTCGAGCGCGTGGCCCGCGTCGGTGCCGCGCGCGCCGGCCATCAGCCACGCCGCCGCATGCTCGGCCGAGGCGCCCTCGGGCACCGCGCCGCCCTTGACCTCGAGCACCCGCGCGCCCTCGTCGGATTCGGGCAGCAGGAAGCGGGGCAGGCGCCGCTCCAGCCGCGGCACGGCGGCCATCAGCGCCTGGGTGTAGGGGTTCTGCGGCCGGCCCAGCACCTCGGCGGTGGGGCCGGCCTCCATCACACGGCCGCCGCGCAGCACCGTCACCCGGTCGGTGATCCGCGCGATCACGCCGATGTCGTGGGTGATCAGCACGATCCCCACGCCGCGCCGGTCGGCCATGGCGCGGATCAGGTCGAGCACCTGCGATTGCACCGCGACGTCCAGCGCCGTCGTCGGTTCGTCGGCGACGATCAGCTCGGGGTTGGTGCACAGCGCCAGCGCGATCACCACCCGCTGCCGCATCCCGCCCGAGAACTGGTGCGGATAGGCGCGCATCCGCGTGGCCGCGTCGCGGATGCCGGTTTCCTCGAGCAGGGCGATCGCGCGCGCGCGCGCCGCCTCGACGCCGATATCCTCGTGGGTGAGGATGGTTTCGAGAAGCTGGCTTTCCACCGTCATCAGCGGGTTGAGCGAGGTTTGCGGATCCTGGAAGATCATCGAGATGCGCTTGCCGCGGATGCGGTGCTGGGCCTCGGGGCTCAGCGTGCGCAGGTCGGTCTCGCCCAGCCGCAGGGTGCCGCCGGCGACGTAGCCGGGCGGTTGCAGCAGCCCGATGATGGCGGCGCCGATGGTCGACTTGCCGGCGCCGGATTCGCCGACAAGGCCGTGGATCTCGCCCCGCTCCACCCGCATCGAGACATCCTCGATGGCGGTGAACTCGCCCCAGCGGCCGGGAAACTTGACGGTGAGGTTCTCGACCAGCAGCATCAGCGCAGCCTCGGGTTGAAGACGTCGCGCAGGAAGTCGCCCAGCACGTTGATCGCGACCACCAGCGCCACCAGGAAGGCGGTGGGCATCCACAGGATCCACCACTCGCCCGACAGCAGGAACTGCATCCCGATACGGATCAGCGTGCCCAGCGAGGGCGACGACGCCGGCAGCCCGATGCCGAGGAACGACAGCGTCGCCTCGAGCAGGATCGCGGCGGCCAGATCGACGGTCATGATCACCAGCAGCGGCCCGAGGATGTTGGGCAGGATGTGCACCGCCATGATCCGCAGCGGGTGCTGGCCCATGATGATGGCGGCCTGCACGTATTCCCTGTTGCGCTCGACGAAGGTCGAGGCGCGGGCGGTGCGCGCGAAATTGACCCACAGCGACAGCGCGATGGCCAGGATCAGCACGAACACCCGCAGATCCTGCTGCGCCGAGGGCGGCAGGATCCCGCGCGACACGCCGTCGATCAGCAGCGCCGTCAGGATCGCGGGCAGGGCAAGCTGGATGTCGGCGATGCGCATCACCAGCGCGTCCAGCCGGCCGCCGAAATAGCCCGCCGCCAGCCCCAGCCCCACCCCCAGCACGCTGGCGATGGCCATCGCCGAAACCCCGATCACCAGCGACAGCCGCGCGCCGTAAAGGATCGACGACACCATGTCGCGGCCCTGATCGTCGGTGCCGAGCAGAAAGCGCGGATCGCCCCCCGCCGCCCACACCGGCGGCTTCAGGCCGTCGATCAGGCTGAACGAGGCCAGGTCGTAGGGATTCGTCGGCGCGATCCAGGGGGCCAGCACCGCGCCGCCGACCACCGCCAGCGTCACCGCGAACGCCGCCACCACCATCGGCCGGCGCACGAAGAGATACAGGAAATCGCTGCGCAGGAAGGCCGCCAGCATCACGCCGCCTCCCTGACCCGCAGGCGCGGGTCGATGGCGAGATAAAGCATGTCGACGATCAGGTTGATGAGCACGAAGAAGAACGCGATCACCACCAGATAGACGCCCATCACCGGGATATCGACGAAGCGGATCGATTCGAGGAACAAGAGGCCCATGCCGGGCCACTGGAACACGCTTTCGGTGACGATGGAAAAGGCGATCACGCCGCCGAACTGCAACCCGATGATGGTGATCACCGGGATCATCGTGTTGCCCAGCGCGTGGCGGTAGTGCAGGCTGCGCCACGGCACCCCGCGCGCGGCGGCGAAGCGGATGTAGTCGGTGCGCATCACCTCCATCATCTCGGCGCGCACCAGCCGCATCGTCAGCGTCAACTGGTAGACGCCCAGCGTGATCGCCGGCAGGATCAGCGCCCGCCAGCCGTCGAGCGTGAACAGCGACGACCGCCACCAGCCGATCTGCACCGTGCCGCCGCGCCCGAAGGTGGGCAGCCAGCCGAGGTAGACGCCGAACAGGAAGATCAGGAAGATGCCGATCACGAAGGTGGGGATCGAGACGCCCACCAGCGTCGCGATCAGGATCGACTGGGTGATCGCGCCGCGCGGGCGCAGGGCGGTGTAGATGCCCGCCGGGATGCCCACGATCAGCGAGATCAGCAGCGCCACGGTGCCCAGTTCCAGCGTTGCCGGGATGCGCGACAGCAGCATCTCGCCGATCGGCTGGCGGGTGCGGTAGGAATAGCCGAAATCGCCGCGCACCAGATCGCCGGTGAAGCGCGCGAACTGCACCACGAACGGGTCGTTCAGGCCCAGCTCCTCGCGCAGGCGTTCGCGGTCCTCGACGGCGGTCTCGACGCCGGTCATCTGGCTGATCGGGTCGCCCACGAAGCGAAACAGCGCGAAGGCGAGGAACGCCACCGCGAGCATCACGAACACCGACTGCACGAGGCGCTTGAGGATGAAGTAGGTCACGGGGCGGGTCCGGGGTGCGCCCGGCCGGCGGCGCGCGAACCGGGGGGTTCGGGTGCCTCCGGCGGGAGTATTTGGGCCAAGGTGAAAGGGGGCGGAATCTGGCCCCGCCCCCGGGGTGTCAGTTGACGGTGACCCAGCGCAGGAAGAAGAAGTTGTCCGGGCGCTGGACGAGGTCGATGTTTTCCTTCGCGGCCCAGATCAGCGGCTCCACATAAAGCGGGATGTAGGCCACCTCCTGCTGGGTGACGGCGACAAGTTCGTCCACCAGCGCCTGGCGCTTCGCGGGGTCGAGTTCCTGCTGGATCAGCGGCAGCAACTCGTCCACGCGCGCGTTGGAATAGCCGCCGAAGTTCCACGAACCCAGCCGGGTTTCGTCGTTCGGGGTCGACAGCAGGAAGCGCACCGGGTGCTCGATGTCGAAGGTGCCGGGCGACCAGCCGAGCAGATACATGTCGTAGTCGTCGGCGCGCAGTTCCTCCCAGTAGCCGCGCACCGGGATCGCGGCAAGCTGCGCGTCGAGGCCCACCGCCGCGAACATCGAGGCGACGGCGCGGCACACCGCCTCGTCGTTGATGTAGCGGTCGTTGGTGCACTTCAGCCCGAACGAGAAGCCGTCGGGATAGCCGGCCTCGGCCAGCAGTTCCCTGGCGCGCGCGGGGTCGTAGGCGGGGCGGCTGTCGTTGGCCTCGGAGAAGCCCGACATGCCGGCGGGCACGAGCTGGCTTGCCGGCTCGATCTTGCCGCGCATCACCACCCGGTCGATGGCGTCGACGTCGATGGCATGGGCCGCCGCCAGCCGCACCCGCGGGTCGAGGAACGGGTTGGCGTCGGTCACGTCGTCGGAATAGTGCAGCGTGTCGTGGTCATGCCCGAAGCCCAGCATGATGACGCGGGTTTCCAGCCCTTCGAACACGCGGAAGCCGTCGCGCGATTCGACCTGCTCGACATCCTGCAACGGGATCGGCGAGATCATGTCGATCTCGCCCGACAGCAGCGCCGCAAGCCCGGTGGCGGCGTTGCCGATCGGGGTGAACACCGCCTCGGTGATGTTGTGCTCGACCTCGCCCCACCAGCCCGCGTGCGGCACGAGGCGGGTTTCCACCCCCGGATCGCGGCTTGCAAGCTGGAACGGGCCGGTGCCGTTGGCATTCAGCGTGGCGTGGTTCTCGGCGTCGCGGGCAGGCAGTTCGGCGCCGTTGGCCTCGGCCCAGCCGCGATCCATGATCAGGAAGTTGGCGATCGAGCCCGGAAACAGCGGGTTCGGCGCGTTCAGCACGAAGTCCACCGTGTAATCGTCGACCACCCGGAACTCGGTCACCGGGGCGAACCACGAGCGCACGTCGGATGCCTCGGACGCCGCGCGCTCGTAGGAAAACGCCACGTCGTCGGCGGTGAAGTCGGAGCCGTCCTGGTATTTCACCCCCTCGCGAAGGTGGAAGCGCCAGCCGTCCTCGCCCTCCAGCGGCTCCCACGAGGTGGCGAGCGAGGGTTCGACCTGCATCTTCGGGTCGCGCCGCACCAGCCCTTCGTAGATGTTGTTCAGGAACGAGGTTACCGGCGCGGCGTTCACCGCGTGCGGGTCCATCGTCTGCGGGTCGGTGGTGGAGGCCCAGCGAAAGGTTTCGGCCGCGGCCATGGAGCCGGTCAGCACCAGCGCCGTGGTGCCGAGCGCCAGCGCGCGGCGCAGTCGGATCGATGTCATGTCGTTTCCCCGTGTTCTTGCGCCGGCCCGTGGTGGGCCGGTCGTTCCCTGTGAGGGCGCGAGGGTGTGGTCGAAATCTCCAAAGGTCAAGCCTTCGCAAGCGGCCACACCGGCGCGGCAGGGCGATCGGTCCACGGGTTCGGCGAGGGGCAGAACATCGGTCGCGAAGCCGGGAAATATCGCGGGATTTGTTCCTGTTATCACGCAAACGTATACTACAGCCTCCTTATCGTGATTTGCCCCGCCCGCGCCCCTTGCCCACCGTCGCCCACGGCGACATCTTTGCGGGAGGAAATCGTGTAATGGAGATGTATCCAATGTTCGCCCGTCTGATCCTGTCCGCCACGCTGGCGCTCGGCCTTGGCCTGCCCGCCGCGGCCGAACGTCTGACCGAGGCGCCGCTGGTCGATGCCGCCTGGCTGGCCGACCATCTCGACAACCCGTCGCTTGTCGTCATCGACGTGCGCGACCCGGCACAAGGCGCCGATCCCTACGCGCAGGGCCACGTGCCCGGCGCGCTGTCGGCACCCTATTCGGGCCATGGCTGGCGCGAGGAGGTCGGCGGCATCCCCGGCATGCTGCCCCCGGTCGAGGCGATCGCCGCGCGCATCGGCGCGCTGGGCGTCGACGGCGACAGCCACGTGGTGATCGTGCCGCAGGGCGTCGATTCGACCGAGTTCGGCCGCGCCACCCGCGTCTACTGGACGTTCAAGGTGCTGGGCCACGACGCGGTCTCGATCCTCGACGGCGGCCACAACGCCTGGACTGCGGCCGGCCTGCCGGTCGAGACCGAGGCCGCCACCGCCACCCCGGCCTCCTTCACCCCGGCCTTCCGCCCCGAGCTGGTGGCCGACGCCGGCGCGGTGCGCGCGGCGCTGGAAAACCCGGTGCAACTGATCGACGGCCGCCCCGAGGCGCAATACCGCGGCGTCGACAAGTCGCGGGCGGTGCGAAGCCATGGCACCGTGCCGGGCGCGCTGAACATCCCGCACGGGCAGCTTTACGACGGCAACGCCTTCGCCACGCCCGAGACGGTGCGCGCGCTGGTCGCCGCGCTCGGGGTGGGCGAGGACGATCCGACGATCACCTTCTGCAACACCGGCCACTGGGCCTCGATCACCTGGTTCGCGCTGTCCGAGGTTGCCGGCCGGGACGGCGTCGCGATGTACGACGGTTCGATGGCCGACTGGTCGCGCGATCCCGCCAACCCGATGGTGGTGCTCAACTGAGCCGCACGCAGGCTTGATCGCCCGCCCCTTGCCCGCGGCCGCCGCCGCGGGCATCCCCAGTGCCACGTCCGCGGCCGCTGCCGCGGGCATCCCCTCTGTCAGACCGCACGAAAGGGCCCGCCATGACCGATACCCTTGCCTCCCGCCCGCCTTCGCTGCCGGTGCTGCGCCGGCTCGACCGTGGGGTGATCGGGCTGGCGCTGACGGCGCTGGCGGCGGGCACCGTGCTGCTGGCGCAGACCGTCGGGCTGCGCCACGCGCTGCTGCTGCCGATCGGCGGCGCGATGGGGCTGACGCTCTACCACGCCGCCTTCGGCTTCACCGGCGGCTGGCGGCGCTTCGTGCTCGAGGGCCGCGGCGCCGCGATCCGGGCGCAGATGCTGATGGTGGCGCTGGCGGCGGTCGTGATCCTGCCGATGCTGGCGCACGGCACCGCCTTCGGCCGCCCGCTGGCCGGCGCCATCGCGCCGGTGGGGGTGTCGGTGCTGGTGGGGGCGGCGCTGTTCGGCTTCGGGATGCAGCTTGGCGGCGGCTGCGGCTCGGGCACGCTGTTCACGGTGGGCGGCGGCTCGGGGCGGATGGTGGTCACGCTGGTGTTCTTCTGCATCGGCGCGCTGATCGGCACCGCGCACCTGGGCTGGTGGATGCGCTTGCCCTCGCTCGGGGCCATCGGGCTGGGGCGCAGCCTCGGCACCGGCGGCGCCATCGCTCTGACGCTGGCGGGGCTGGCCGCGGTCGCCGCCGCCACCGCCTGGATCGAGCGCCGCCGCCACGGCAGCCTCGAGCGCGCCGGCCCCGCGCCGCGCCACGGCCTCGCGCGGTTCACCCACGGGCCGTGGCCGCTGCTGGCCGCGGCGGTGGCACTGGCGGCGCTCAACATCGCCACGCTGGCCACCGCCGGGCACACCTGGTCGATCACCTACGGCTTCGGCCTCTGGGCCGCCAAGGGCGCGCAGGCGGTGGGCATCGACGTTGCGTCGTGGCCGTTCTGGACCACCGCCTTCTCGGCCCGCGCGCTGGGCCGGCCGCTGTGGTTCGACACCACCTCAGTGATGAATTTCGGCATCCTGCTGGGCGCCGCGCTGGCCGCCGGGCTGGCCGGCCGCTTCGCCCCCAGGGTCGACCTTTCGGCCCGCTCGCTCGCCGCCGCGGTGATCGGCGGGCTGCTGATGGGCTACGGCGCGCGGCTGGGCTTCGGCTGCAACATCGGCGCGCTGTTCTCGGGCATCGCCTCGGGCAGCGTGCACGGCTGGCTGTGGTTCGCCGCCGCCTTCGCCGGAAGCTGGGCCGGGGTGCGCGCCCGGCCGCTGTTCGGCCTCGCCTGAGCCCGCCTTTCATCTTGGCCCAAATACTCCGGGGGGTGCGGGGGGCAGCGCCCCCCGCTCTTCGTTCAAGGCCGCCCTTCGGGCGGACGGGCAGCGCCCCCCGCTCTTCGTTCAAGGCCGCCCTTCGGGCGGACGGGCAGCGCCCCCTTCCTCGCGTGGCCGCCCTTCGGGCGGACGGCGTCAGTCCTCGTCGCCGCCCTGATCGGCGATGCGCGCCACCGAAACCACCTCTTCGCCCGGCGCGGTGGCGAACACCTTCACCCCCCCGGCCGCGCGCGAGCGGAAGCTGATCCCCTCGACCGGGCAGCGGATCGACTGGCCGGTCGATGTCGCCAGCATCACCTGGTCGCCGGCCTCGACCGGGAACGCGGCCACCAGCGCGCCGCCGCGCCCGGTGGTCGCGCGCACCCCCTGGCCGCCGCGCCCGCGCACCGGGTAATCGTGGCTTGACGAAACCTTGCCGGTGCCGCCGGCGGTGATCGTCAGGATCATCTCCTCGGCCGCCGACATCTCGCCGTAGCGTTCGAGCGAAAGCGTGCCGGCCTCGACCGCCTCGTCGTCGTCGTCGGCCTCGTCCGCCTCGTCGCCGGCCCCGAGTGCGGCGCGGCGCATCTTGAGGTAGGCGGCGCGCTCGGCCGGATCGGCCTCGAAATGGCGCAGGATCGACATCGACACCACCCGGTCGCCCTCGGCCAGGCGGATGCCGCGCACGCCGGTCGATTCGCGGCCCTTGAACACCCGCACCTCGGTCACCGGAAAGCGGATCGCGCGGCCGGCGGCGGTGACCAGCATCACGTCGTCGCCCTCGTCGCAGATGCGCGCATTCACCAGGCTCACCCCCTCGGGCAGCTTCATCGCGATCTTGCCGTTGCGCATCACGTTGACGAAATCCGACAGCGCGTTGCGGCGCACGTCGCCGGCCGAGGTGGCGAAGAAGATCTGCAGCGCCTCCCAGTCTTCTTCCGGCGCCTCCACCGGCATGATCGCGGCGATCGAGGTGCCGGGCGCGATCGGCAGCACGTTGACCAGCGCCTTGCCGCGCGCGTTGCGCCCCGCCAGCGGCAGCCGCCAGCACTTGAGCTTGTAGACCATCCCGTCGGTGGTGAAGACCAGAAGCTGGGTGTGGGTGTTGGCCACGAACAGCGTGGTGACGACGTCGTCCTCCTTGGTCGCCATCCCCGCCAGCCCCTTGCCGCCGCGCCGCTGGCTGCGGAACTCGGCCAGCGGCGTGCGCTTGATGTAGCCGCCCGAGGTGATCGTCACCACCATGTCCTCGCGCTCGATCAGATCCTCGTCGTCCATGTCGCCGGCCCAGTCGGCGATCTCGGTGCGGCGGGGCACCGCGAAGGCATCGCGCACCTCGGCCAGTTCGGCCGAGATGATCGCAAGGATGCGCGCGCGCGAGCGCAGGATGTCGAGGTAGTCGCGGATCTTCGCGGCAAGCTCCTGCAACTCGTCGGTCACCTCGCGCACGCCCATCGCGGTCAGCCGCTGGAGGCGCAGATCGAGGATCGCGCGGGCCTGCGCCTCCGAAAGGTTGTAGCTGCCGTCCGCGTTCACGGTATGGCTGGGGTCGTCGATCAGGCGGATGTATTCGGCGATCTCGCCGGCCGGCCAGCGCCGCTCCATCAGCCGCGCCCGGGCCTCGGCCGGATCGCTTGATCCGCGGATCGTCGCCACCACCTCGTCGACGTTCGACACCGCCACCGCAAGGCCGCACAGGATGTGGCTGCGCTCGCGCGCGCGGCGCAACTCGAACGCCGTGCGCCGCGCCACCACGTCTTCGCGGAAGGTCAGGAAATGATGCAGGAAATCGCGCAGCGTCAACTGTTCCGGCCGGCCGCCGTTCAGCGCCAGCATGTTGCAGCCGAACGAGGTCTGCATCGGGGTGAAACGGAATAGCTGGTTCAGCACCACATCGGGCGTCGCATCGCGTTTGAGTTCGATCACCACCCGCACGCCGATCCGGTCGCTCTCGTCCTGGACATGGGCGATGCCCTCGATCTTCTTGTCGCGCGCGGCCTCGGCGATGCGCTCGATCATCGTCGCCTTGTTCACCTGGTAGGGGATCTCGTCGACGACGATGGCGAAGCGGTCCTTGCGGATCTCCTCGATCCGGGTCCTGGCGCGCACCACGACCGAGCCGCGCCCCTCGAGATAGGCCCGCCGCGCCCCGGACCGGCCGAGGATGATGCCGCCGGTGGGAAAATCCGGCGCCGGGACGTATTGCATCAGGTCTTCCGAGGTCAGGTCGGGCGTCTCGATCAGCGCCTGGCAGGCGTCGATCACCTCGCCCAGATTGTGCGGCGGGATATTCGTCGCCATCCCCACCGCGATGCCGCCGGCGCCGTTGACGAGCATGTTGGGAAACCGCGCCGGCAGCACCGTGGGCTCGCGGTCCTTGCCGTCGTAATTGTCCTGGAAGTCGACGGTTTCCTTGTCGATGTCGGCCAGCAGGAAGGCCGCCGGGCGGTCCATCCGGACCTCGGTGTAGCGCATCGCCGCCGCCGCGTCGCCGTCCATCGAGCCGAAGTTGCCCTGCCCGTCGAGCAGCGGCAGCGACATCGAGAACGGCTGCGCCATGCGCACCAGCGCGTCGTAGATCGCGCTGTCGCCGTGGGGGTGATACTTGCCCATGGTGTCGCCCACCGGGCGGGCCGACTTGCGGTAGGGCTTGTCGTGGGTGTTGCCGGTCTCGTGCATGGCGAACAGGATGCGCCGGTGCACCGGCTTCAGCCCGTCGCGCAGGTCGGGGATGGCGCGCGACACGATCACGCTCATCGCGTAGTCGAGATACGAGGTCTTCATTTCCTCGGTGATCGAGATCGTGGCCGAGGCACCCCCTGGCAGAGGCGGAATTTCGTCTTCGTTTTCGGGGGTTTCCGGCGTGTCGTTCACGTTGATGTCGCCTGTTCCTGAAGGCCGCGCGCGGGGCCCAACATATGGTTGCAGGCATTATAGCCGATCCTGCATCTTGGGTGCAATGGCACCCCCGCCAGGCTGTTGGCAGCCACGCGGGAGGGCTGACATCAGATTGTTTTCGTTGAAAAAGTTTCCCGCCGTGGCATGATTTGCACGGCACCACCGAAACGGAGACGACGATGGACAAAACCGAGACCGAGTTGATGCTGCGCGGCTACGGGCTGACCACGGCCGAGTTCTACTACCGGATGCCCGATTACCAGCGGGTTCTGAACTCGTACATCTGGCAGGAATACGATCTTGCGCCGGATTACCCGAAGCTGTTCGCCTTCATCGAGTTCTGGCAGAAGGAACTCGACGGGCCGCTGCATTCGGTGCGCTTCACCCACCGCAAGCTGATCGGCCCCGGCGAATGGCACAACATGGTGGGCGAGTTCCGCGTGCACTGACCCCGGCTCAGGCCGGGATCTGCAACTCGGCGGTGAAATCGTAGGCGTCGCCGCGGTAGAGCGAGCGGGTGAATTCCGCCACCCGCCCCGAGGGCAGGTAGGAGATGCGCTCGATCCGCAGCCCCGCCGCGCCCTCGGCCACCTCGAGCAGGGCGGCGTCGTCGGCGCGCAGATTGGTGGCCGAGATCCGCTGCACCCCGCGCACCGGCCGCATCCCCAGCCCCGACAGCGCGGCGTAGAGCGAGCCTTCGACCGCGCCGGGATCGGGCAGGATGTCGGCGGGCAGGGCGGCGCGCTCGATCGCCAGCGCCACCCCGTCGGCGCGCCGCACCCGCGCCAGCCGCGCCACCCGGTCGCGCACGCCCAGGCCCAGCACCATGGTTTCGTCGGTGGTCGGCGGGTGCAGCCCGCGCTCCAGCCAGGTCGATGTCACCTTGCGCCCGCGCCGGGCCATGTCCTCGGTGAACGAGGTCAGTTGCGACAGCGATTGCTCGACCTTCTCGACCGCCGGCGCCACGAAGGTGCCCGAGCCCTGCCGCTGCACCAGCCGCCCCGCCGAGACCAGCGTCTGCAACGCCTTGCGCACCGTCACCCGGCTCAGCCCGGTCGAGGCGGCAAGGTCGCGCTCCGAGGGCAGGCAATCGCCCGGCGCCAGCCGGCCGGCCTCGATCGCCGCCCCGATGCGGCGCGACAGCGCCAGATACAGCGGGCCCGCACCCGCCGACAGGTCGGGCCCGAACAGGGGTTGGTTCACGGGCGCCCCCTCCACAGGAACGGCGGATCGGGCCGGTCGTGCGGCCCGTTCGATACCAAAGAAATACCACACGCGCCCGAATGTCAATCAGCCCGGCCACGCGCCCCTGCCGTGTTTCATCGTTCGGAAATACTCCGGGGGGCGCCATTGGCGCGCCATTGGTCCGGGCGACAATGGCGACGGGCACCGGGCCCAAGCCTGCCCCCCGGAGGCGCGAAAACCATAAGCCAGGCGCCCCGTCGGACGCGGCAGCGCCCACCCCCGGCCGGGCGGGGGCGGGGATCGTGCAGGATTGCGTCCGCGCTTGCCGTCAGCCCCCGAGCGCGGCGACCCCGGGCAGCACCTTGCCCTCCATCCATTCGAGGAACGCGCCGCCGGCGGTCGAGACATAGGTGAAATCGTCGGCCACGCCGGCCTTGTTCAGCGCCGCCACGGTGTCGCCGCCGCCGGCCACCGACACCAGCCGCCCGGCGCGGGTCAGCTCGGCCGCGCGTTCGGCGGCGGCCATGGTGGCGGTGTCGAACGGCTCGACCTCGAAGGCGCCCAGCGGGCCGTTCCAGATCAGCGTGCGCGCGGTCTCGAACACCCGCGCGATGGTGGCCACGGTATCGGGGCCGGCGTCGAGGATCATCGCGTCCTCGGGGCAGGCGTCGACCGGCAGGGTGTCGGCCTCGGCGCCGCCGCGGAACTCGCGCGCCACCACGATATCCTCGGGCAGGTGGATGGTGCAGCCGCGCGCCGCCGCGCGGTCCATGATCTCGCGGGCGGTGTCGGCCATCTCGTGCTCGGCGAGCGAGCGGCCCACCGCCACCCCCTTCGCGGCGAGGAAGGTGTTGGCCATGCCGCCGCCGATCACCAGGTGGTCGACCTTCTCGACCAGGTTGCCCAGCAGCGCAAGCTTGGTCGACACCTTCGCGCCGCCCACCACCGCCACCAGCGGCCGCTCGGGGTGGCCCAGCGCCGCCTCGAGCGCGGCAAGTTCGGCCGCCATCAGCCGCCCCGCGCACGCCGGCAGTCGGTGCGCGATCCCCTCGGTCGAGGCATGGGCGCGGTGCGCGGCCGAGAACGCGTCGTTGACATAAACCTCGCCCAGCGCCGCGAGCGAGGCGGCGAACATGGCGTCGTTCTGCTCTTCCTCGGGGTGGAAGCGGGTGTTCTCGAGCACCAGCACCCGGCCCGGTTGCAGCGCGGCCACCGCCTTCTTGGCCGCGACGCCGACGCAATCCTCGACGAAATCCACCGGCACGCCCAGCGCGGCCTCCAGTGCCGGCAGCGTCACCCGCAGGCTCATGTCGGCCACCGGCTTGCCCTTGGGGCGGCCGAAATGGGCCAGCAGCACCGGCTTGCCGCCGGCCGCGAGGATGTCGCGCACGGTGGGCACGATGCGCTCGATGCGGGTGGTGTCGGTCACCTTGCCGTCGGCCACCGGCACGTTGAGGTCGACCCGCACCAGCGCCACCTTGCCGGCAAGCTCCATGTCGTCGAGCGTCTTCCACGCCATCGCACACACTCCTTCAGGTTGCCGCCGCCGGGGGGCCGGCGCTGCGCGCGCCACCCCGCCCCTTGATCCTTCGCCACGCCGCCGCCGTCAACCTTGCCCTTTCCCTCGGCGCCCCGCGCCCCTATCCTTGGCGGGCAAACCCAAGGGAGGCCCCATGGCCGAGATCGACGACCCCGAGAACACCATCGTGATGACGCTCAAGGGCGGCGACGTGACGATCGCGCTGCTGCCCGATATCGCGCCGAAACATGTCGAGCGGATGAAAGAGCTTGCCCGCGCCGGCGCCTATGACAACGTCGTCTTCCACCGCGTGATCGAGGGCTTCATGGCCCAGACCGGCGACGTCGCCAACGGCAACGCCGAGGGTGATTTCAACCTGCGCCGCGCCGGCACCGGCGGCTCGGACCTGCCCGACCTGCCGGCCGAGTTCAGCCGCATCCCGCACGATCGCGGCACGCTGGGGGCGGCGCGCTCGTCGAACCCCAACAGCGCCAACTCGCAGTTCTTCATCAACTTCTCGGACAACCATTTCCTCAACGGGCAGTATACCGTCTACGGCCGCGTGATCGCGGGGATGGAGCATGTCGACGCGATCGCGCGGGGCGAGCCGCCGGCCGAACCCGACCGGATGCTGCGCGTGCGGGTGGCCGCCGATGTCTAGGGCGTGGGTTCTGGGGCTGGGACTGGGGCTGGGTCTGGCGGTCGCGCCGCTGGCGGCGCTGGCCGGCCCGCGGCTGACGATCGAGGTCGACGGCCAGGCGCAGGGCACCATCGTCATCGAGCTTGACGACGTGAACGCCCCCAACCACGCCGCCCGGATGGTGGCGCTGGCCGAGGCCGGGGCCTATGACGGGGTGGTGTTCCACCGCGTGATCGAGGGCTTCATGGCCCAGACCGGCGACGTCGAATTCGGCCGCCGCGACGGCGATGTCGCGATGGCCGGGCGGGGCGGCTCCGACATGCCCGACCTGCGGGCCGAGTTCTCGGAAGCGCCGTTCGAGGCCGGCACCGTGGGCATGGCCCGCGGGGAAAGTCCCGATTCGGCCAACAGCCAGTTCTTCATCATGTTCGCCCCGGCGCCGCACCTGAACGGGCTTTACACGGTTGTCGGACAGGTGGTGGACGGGATGGACGTGGTGAACGCGATCCGCCTTGGCGACGGCGGGCGCAACGGCATGGTCGCCGAACCCGACTGGATGGCGCGGGTGACGGTCGCGCGCTGAGCCCGGCGCGCTGACGCGCGGTCACTTGCGCGTGAGACGGCGGCTTCGGGGGATAGGCAGGGCAGGGGCGATGCGGCACCCTGCCCGCGCCTTTCAGGAGACGCGCCCATGGTCCGACAGTTCATCGCCGCCGCCGCGGCCCTTGGCCTTGCCGCCACGGCGGCGCTGGCCGATCCCGCGCGGTGGCGCGGCGAATGGCCCGATACCGATTTCTCGCAATCCTCGGTCGACTTCGCCGAGATCGTCTCGGGCGGTCCGCCCAGGGACGGCATCCCGGCGCTGCACGCCGACGAAGTGCGCTTCATCGCCGCCGGTGCCGAAACCCGCCTCGATGGCGCCGAGCCGGTGCTGACCCTCGAGATGCCGGGCGAGACCCCGCGCGCCTATCCGATCCGCTACCTGATCTGGCACGAGATCGCCAACGACGTGGTCGGCGGCGTGCCGGTGGCGGTAACCTATTGCCCGCTGTGCAATTCGGGCATGGTGTTCGACCGCCGGGTGCAGGGGCGGGTGCTGTCGTTCGGGGTCTCGGGCAAGCTGCGCAATTCCGACATGGTGATGTACGACCGCGAGACCGAAAGCTGGTGGCAGCAGGCTATCGGCGAGGGGATCGTGGGCGATTTCGTCGGCGTCGGGCTGGACCAGCTTCCGGCGTGGATGGAAAGCTGGGCCGAGTTCCGCGCCCGCAACCCCGGGGGGCTGGTGCTGGACGAGCCGGCGTGGCAGCGCCATTACGGCAGCAACCCCTATGTCAGCTACGACAGCGCCCGCCGGCCGTTCCTTTACGACGGCGAATTGCCGCCGCACGGCATCAACCCGATGATGCGGGTGGTGCGCGTGGGCGACCGCGCCTGGACCTACGAGCGGCTGCGCGCCGAGGGCGAGGTGGCCGAGGCCGGGGTGCGGATCAGCTGGACCGCGGGCCAGGCCTCGGCGCTCGATGCCGGCACCATCGCGGGCGGGCGCGACGTGGGCACCGTGCGGGTGCGCGACGAGGCCGGCCGCGACCTGCCGCACGACGTGCTTTTCGCCTTCGCCTTCCACGCCTTCTGGCCCGATGGCACGTGGATGCTCGGCAACTGAGCGCGCGACTGAGGGCGCGACGGTGCGGCCTGGCGCCGGAATCCGTGCACGGATTCCGGCCCGCGCCCGGCCGCGCCGTCAGCTACAGGGCCCGGCCGTCGCGCCCGATCGGCCCGGGCCCGTCATCGGCGCTCTTGACGGGTGCACGGGATGGGCGGAAAGCCGGCCCGCGCCGGCCTTCCAGCCGCTGCGCGCCTCAGCCCAGCAGCACCAGCGCGTGGCGCTTGCGTCCGGCCGACAGCTTCAAGGGCCGCGCAAGGTCGGCCGCGCCGATCATCCGGCCGGGGTCGTCGGCCGGGGTATCGTCGACCCGCGCGCCCCCCTCGGCGATCAGGCGGCGCGCCTCCTTGCCCGATTTCGCCAGCCCCGCGCGCACGAACAACTGCGCCAGCGCGATGCCCTCGCCGATCTCGTCGGGGCCGAGGTGCAGCGACGGCAGGTCGTCGCCGGTGCCGCCCTGCTCGAACACCTGCCGCGCCGTCAGTTCGGCCGCCAGCGCCGCGTCGGCGCCATGCGCCAGCGTCGTGACCTCGTTGGCCAGCACCACCTTGGCCTCGTTGATCTCGGCCCCGTCCAGCGCGCCCAGACGGTCGCATTCGGCCAGCGGCAGTTCGGTGTAGAGCCGCAGGAAGCGGCCGACGTCGGCGTCGGCGGTGTTGCGCCAGAACTGCCAGAATTCGTAGGGCGACAGCAGCTCGGCATCGAGCCACACCGCGCCGGCCGCCGACTTGCCCATCTTGCGCCCGTCCGAGGTGGTCAGCAGCGGCGAGGTCAGCCCGAACACCTCGGCCCCGTCGATGCGGCGCGCGAGGTCGATGCCGTTCACGATGTTGCCCCACTGGTCCGAGCCGCCCATCTGAAGCCGGCAGCCGAAGCGGCGGTTGAGTTCGAGAAAGTCGTAGGCCTGCAGGATCATGTAGTTGAATTCGAGGAACGACAGCGATTGCTCGCGCTCGAGGCGCGACTTGACGCTTTCGAAGCTCAGCATCCGGTTGACCGAGAAGTGCCGGCCGACGTCGCGCAGGAAATCGAGGTAGTTCAGCCCGTCGAGCCAGTCGGCGTTGTTGACCATCACCGCCTCGCCCGGCCCGTCGCCGAAGGCGAGGTAATTGGCGAACACCCGGCCGATGCCGGCGATGTTGGCGTCGATCTGCGCGGGGCCGAGCAGCGGGCGTTCCTCGGCGCGGAACGACGGATCGCCCACCTTGGTGGTGCCGCCGCCCATCAGCACGATCGGGCGGTGGCCGGTCTTCTGCAGCCAGCGCAGCATCATGATCTGGATCAGGCTGCCCACGTGCAGCGAGCGCGCGGTGGCGTCGAAGCCGATGTAGCCCGGCACCACGCCGCCGCACAGCGCATCGTCGAGGCCGACGAAGTCGGTGCAATCGGCGAGGAAGCCGCGCGTGCGCATGACGTTCAGGAAGTCGGATTTCGCTGTCGGCTGCATCGCGTCGGTCCGTTGTGCTGGTGGCGGCGTTCCGGGGCTCTGCCCCGGACCCCGGAGTATTTGGGCCAGGATGAAGGGGCTTGTGCCGCCCCGGGGTGGCGTTTCAAGGTGTCAGCGCCGGTCTATAGCGGGGCGGCGGGGCGAGGGGAAGGCCATGCGCGTGGGCGGGGCGGCGATGCGGGCGGTGGGGGCGATGTCGGGCACCTCGCTCGACGGGGTGGACGCGGCCGAGGTGGTCACCGACGGCGAGACGATCGCGGGGTTCGGGGCGGTGGCCTACCGTGCCTATGCGCCGGCCGAGCGCGCGGTGCTGCGCGCGGCGCTGGGCCGCTGGCCGGGCGAGCCGGGGGTGGCCGAGGCCGCCGAGGTGGTCGAGAACGTCCACGCCGAGGTGCTGGAGGGGTTTCGCGACGCCGCACTGGTGGGCTTTCACGGCCAGACCCTGGCGCACGAGCCCGGCGGCCGCGGCACCCATCAGGTGGGCGACGGGGCGCTGCTGGCCGAGGTGCTGGGCCGGCCGGTGGTGTGGGATTTCCGCGCCGCCGATGTCGGGCTGGGCGGGCAGGGGGCGCCGCTGGCGCCGTTCTTCCACTTCGCCGCCGGGCGCTGGGCGGGGCTGTCGGGGCCGGTGGCGTTCCTCAACCTCGGGGGGGTGGGCAACGTCACCTGGGCCGATCTTTCGGCGCCCGCGCCCGAGGCGCCCGGGGCGCTGACGGCCTTCGACACCGGGCCCGCGAACGCGCCCATCGACGATCTGTGTGCCGCCCGCGGGCTGGGCGCGCGCGACGAGGGCGGGCGGCTGGCCGCCGCGGGCCGGGTGGACGAGGGCGTGGTCGAGGCGTTCCTGGGGGGCGTCTGGTTCGCCCGCGTGCCGCCCAAGTCGCTTGACCGGGGCGCCTTCGCGGGGCTTCTCGCGGCGGTGGCGGGGCTGGCCGACGCCGACGCGGCGGCCACGCTGACGGCCGCCGCCGCCGGCGCCGTGGCGCGCGCGGCCGACCATTTCCCGGCCCCGCCCGCGGCGCTTTACGTCGCCGGCGGCGGGCGGCACAACGAAACGCTGATGGCGATGCTGGCCGCAGCGTTGCCCTTCGCGGTGGCCCCGGTGGAGGTGATCGGGCTGGATGGCGACATGTTCGAGGCGCAGGCCTTCGCCCATCTCGCGGTGCGGGTGCTGCGCGGCCTGCCGACCTCGTGCCCCGGCACCACCGGGGTGGCGGCGGCGGTGGGCGGCGGGCGCATCGCGCGGCCCTCGCCCGGCACCGCCTTGCCCGGCACCGCCGCGGCCGGCTGAGGCGATGGCGCCGTCGCTGCGGCAATTGCGCTATTTCGCGGCGCTGGCCGAGGCGCGCAGCTTCGCCGGCGCGGCGGCGGCGGTGAACATCTCGCAGCCGGCGCTGTCGATGCAGATCCGCGACCTCGAGACGGCGCTGGGGGTGGCACTGGTCGAGCGGCGGCCGCGCGACATCCGCCTGACCGCCGCCGGGCGCGAGGTGGCGGCGCGGGCGCGGCGGATCCTGGCCGAGGTGGCGGCACTCGAGGCCGCGGCGCGGGGGCGGGCGCTGTCGGGGCGGCTGAACCTCGGGGTGATCCCGACGGTGGCGCCCTATCTGCTGCCGGTGGCGCTGGTGCGGCTGCGCGCGGCCGACCTCACGCGCGAGCTGCGGGTGCGCGAGGCGCAGACCGAGGCGCTGCTGGCCGGGCTCGAGGGCGGGCAACTGGACGCGATCGTGATCGCGCGCCCGTCGCAGGCGGCCGCGTTCGCGGTGCGCGACCTGGCCGAGGACCGCTTCGTGCTGGCAGGCTCGGCGGCGCGGCTGGCGGCGGTGGCCGGGCGCGACGCGGGGCTGCGCCCGCAGGCGCTCGACCCGGCGCAATTGCTGCTGCTGGACGAGGGCCATTGCCTCGCCGACCAGGCGCTCGAGGTTTGCGCCTTCGACCGCCGCCAGACCCGGGTCGACCTGGGCGCGGCCTCGCTGTCGACGCTGGTCGGGCTGGTGGCCGAGGGGTTCGGCCTTACCTTCGTGCCCGAGATCGCGTTGCGCACCGAAATGGCGGCCGCCCCGCAGATGCGGCTGGCGCGCTTCGCCGCGCCCGAGCCGGCGCGGGTGCTGTCGCTGGTGCGCCGCGCCGGCACCCCGGACGACGGCTGGTTCGCGGCGCTGGCGGGGGTGCTTTCGGCCTCGGCGGACGAGCTTGTCGCCCATGCCCGCAGCGCAATTCCGCCCGCCGCCGCGCCCGGGGGCTTGGACAATGCCGGCGCGCATGCTTAGACAGGGAAAATTCCCGCTCCGGAGGTGCCCATGGCCCCGCGCGACCTGAAACTGCCCGACGAGCGCCACCCCGAGAAGGCGCACCGCCCCGACAACGCCCAGCCGAAGAAGCCGACGTGGATCCGGGTCAGGGCGCCGGGCGGCGCGGGCTATGCCGAGACCCACCGCATCCTGCGCACCCACAAGCTGTCGACCGTGTGCGAAGAGGCCGGCTGCCCCAATGTCGGCGAGTGCTGGTCGCAGGGCCACGCCACGATGATGATCATGGGCGACATCTGCACCCGCGGCTGCACCTTCTGCAACGTCGCCACCGGCAAGCCGCAGGCGCTGGACGTGTTCGAGCCGGGGCGGGTGGCCGACGCGGTGCAGAAGCTGGGGCTTCGCCATGTGGTGATCACCTCGGTCGACCGCGACGACCTTGACGACGGCGGCGCCGAGCATTTCGCCCAGACCATCCGCGCCATCCGCCACCGCGCGCCCGGCACCACCATCGAGGTGCTGACCCCCGATTTCCTGAAATGCGGGCCCGGGGCGCTGGAAGCGGTGGTGGCGGCGAAGCCCGATGTCTTCAACCACAACCTCGAGACGGTGCCGGGGCTTTACCCCTCGGTGCGGCCCGGGGCGCGCTATTTCCACTCGCTGCGGCTGCTGCAGCGGGTCAAGGAACTGGACGCGGGCATGTTCACCAAGTCGGGGATCATGGTCGGGCTTGGCGAAACCGGCGAGCAGGTGCGCCAGGTGATGGACGACATGCGCGCGGCCGACGTCGATTTCCTGACCATCGGGCAATACCTGCAACCCACCCCCAAGCATCACCGGGTCGAGCGTTTCGTGCCGCCCGAGGAATTCGCGGCCTACCAGAAGGCGGCCTTCGGCAAGGGCTTTCTGATGGTCTCGGCTGCGCCGCTCACCCGGTCGTCCTACCACGCGGGCGAGGATTTCGCGCGGCTGCGCGCGGCGCGGCTGGCGCGCCTCGGGCAGGGCTGAGACGGCGGGCCGGAGGGGGGAGCGCGATGGCAGGGCCGGTCGAGACGCTGAATGTCGAGGGCGTGGCCCTCGTGACCATCGACAACCCGCCGGTCAACGCGCTGTCGCATCCGGTGCGTGCGGGGCTGGTCGCGGCGATCGCGGCGGCCGAGGCCGACCCGGCGGTGGCCGCGATCGTGCTCACCGGCGCCGGGCGCACCTTTCCCGCCGGCGCCGACATCCGCGAGTTCGACACCCCGCCGCAAGACCCGTGGTTGCCCGAGGTCTGCGACCGGATCGAGGATTGCGCCAAGCCGGTGGTGGCGGCGCTGCACGGCACCGCGCTGGGCGGCGGCTACGAACTGGCGCTGGCGGCGCATTGGCGCATCGCCCAGGCCACCGCGCGGATCGGGCTGCCCGAGGTCACGCTGGGCATCCTGCCCGGGGCCGGCGGCACCCAGCGCACGCCGCGGCTGGCGGGCGCGGCGGCGGCGCTGGGGCTGATGCTGTCGGGCCGGCCGCTGGCGGCGCCCGAGGCGAAGGCCGCCGGGCTGATCGACGAGGTCGCGGCCGGCGATCTGATCGACGCAGCCCTTGCGCGCGCCCGCGCGCTGGCCGCCGCCGGCGCCCCGGTGAAAACCCGCGACCGGCGCGACGGGTTGGCCGATCCGGTGGCCTTCGAGGCCGAGATCCGCCGCCACCGCGCCGCGCCCTCCGACCCCGACCTGCCGGCCCCCGGCCGCATCGTCGATTGCGTCGAGGCGGCGCTGCTGCTGCCGTTCGCGGCGGGGATGGTGTTCGAGGCCGAGGCGTTCGCCGATTGCCTTGCCTCGCCGGCCTCGGCCGGGTTGCGCCACGCCTTCCTGGCCGAGCGCCGCGCGGCCCGGGTGCCGCATCTGGCCGGCGTCGAGGCCGCGCCGGTGGCGCGCGCGGGCGTGCTGGGCGCGGGCTTCGCGGAGGGCGGAACCGGCCCCGGCCTGCTGGCCGCGCTGCTGGCCGCCGGCATCGAGGTGACGGTGCTGGCCGCCGACGAGGCGGCGCTTGCCGCCGCGCTCGAGCCGGTGGCGGTGCTGCACCAGCGCGCGGTCGAGGGCGGGCGCATGACCGAGGCCGCGCGCGAGGCCGAGTGGGGGCGGCTGGCCGGCGCGACCGACCCGGCGGCGCTGGCCGGCGTCGGCCTTGCGCTGGTGTTCGATCCGGCGCCGGCGGCGGCGCTGGCGCAGGCCGCCGCGGCGGTGCCGCCGGGCACGCCGCTGCTGGCCACGCTGGATGCCGGCGGCATCGCGGCGCTGGCCGCGGCGTCGGGCCGGCCGGGCGACGTGGTGGGCCTGTCGCTGCCCTCGCCGCGGCTGGTCGAGGTGGTGGCGGGCCCTGCCACCACGCCGGCGGCGCAGGCGGCGGCGATGGCGCTGGCGCGGCGGCTGCGGCGGGTGGCGGTGCTGGCGCGCGGCCGGCCGCTGGCGCCCGCGATCCTCGCCGCGCTCGAGGCCGCGACCGGCCGGCTGCTGGCCGAGGGCGCCGCGCCCGACGCTGTCGAGGCCGCGATCGCGGGGTTCGGCCTTGCGCCCGACGCCCCCGCGCGCGCACGCACCGGCCCCGAGGCGGCGGCGCTGCTGGCCGCGATGGCCAACGCCGGCGCCGGGCTGGTGGCCGAGGGCGCGGCGCTGCGCCCCTCCGACATCGACATGGCGATGATCGCCGGCCACGGCTTTGCCCGCTGGCGCGGCGGGCCGATGAAGGCGGCCGACCTGGCCGGCCTGCCGAGCGTGCGCAAGACCCTGCTCGCGCGTGCCGAGGCCAGCGGCGACGCCGCCTGGCAGCCGCATCCGCTGCTGCTCGACCTGATCAAGCAGGGCCGCCGCTTCGCCGATCTCGACGCTGCCTGAGGCGGCGTTTTGGCGCTTGACGCACGCCCGGCGCTGGCCTAAGTCCCGGCCCCGTGGCGGAGTAGCTCAGTTGGTTAGAGCAGCGGAATCATAATCCGCGTGTCGGGGGTTCAAGTCCCTCCTCCGCTACCATCGCAGCCCGCACGAATGCTTCCCCGAACTGCCGCTTCGGCGTGTCGCGCATGGAAGTCGGGCGCCGCCCGCACCCCCCCCGGGGGATCGCGACCATGAGCAGCGCCCGCAGGGGGGGCGGCACCATCGGGGCCGGTCGGGCCGGGGCCGCGCTGCGCATGCCCGCGCCGAAGCTGGCCGCCCCGACGCCGGCGGCAAGGCCGCGAACGGCACCCGCTTGCCTTCTCAGCCGCCGCGCCGCGCCACGGGAACTTACGGCAGGTCTCGAACCTGATCCCCGGTGATGTCGGTGTCGTCGATGACGAGGCCCGGAAACGGCACCGCCGCGATGCCCGACGGGGTGACGGCAACGCTGATATGGGACGACGAGATTGCGGGCGGAGCGGCGTTGTCCAGCGGCGACCATATCAGCAGGCGTTCCTGGGCCTGCCGGGCCCGATCCATGTCGATCGTGCCCTCTTCGTCCCAGTCGGGCCGACGCAGGGGCATCTGTGCGTGCTCCAGCCACGCCTCCCCCGCCTCGAACGAGGCAACGGCATAGGTGTGACCGGCTGCATCGCGCCAGCTTCCGACGCGAAATGTCGCCGCGTCGGCGGGGCCTTCCCCAAGCACCATGGCCAACTGGTTGGCCGGGCCGATCAGCGCCTCGGGGCAGGAAACCGTGATCCTCATGGCGTCACTCCCGCCCTGGTTGCCAGCCACGCCTCGGCCTGCGCGACCTCGCTTGTGCTCAGCGCCCGGCCGACCAGGATTGCGCCGTAGAACCGCCCCGTAAAAAACGATGAGCTTCCGGCTCTGGCCCCGAGGTAGAGGCTCTGGTCGGTCACGTTCCCGCCGCCGAAGGTCGTGCCGGTGGTCAACGTCATCGGGCCACCGTTGAAACGCGGCGCGAAGGTATTTCCGGGCAGGTCGGCCGTGAATGAGTAGACGCCGGGGTTTCCGGGCGCGTTGTCCTGTCGCCCAACCCTCATGGATGAAGCGCCCCGGGCCATCGCACCGTCTCGCAAATCACCTCCAATCGGGGCTGCGACCAGGAACGTGCCGGCCACGGAATTGGTGTTCGGGCCGCTTTCGAGAACGATGCCGAGGTTGTCCGACCCCCGTCGCGCGGCTGCCAGAACACTGACCGCGGTAGCCCCGCCCCACGAAACGACGCCGGTCTGCATCGCGTCGTCGATTCCGTCGAATGCCAGATAGAACACGTCACGCAGGCCGGCCTCCGTCACATCGAACAGCGATCGGGTTTCCTGGTAGGCTGTCGCCGTGGCACCTTTCTCGAATTGAACCCGGTTGATGTAGATCGTGACGTCGGCACCCATCGCTGTTTCGATAAACGGCCGCAGAGTTACGGGGCCGGCAACAGCAGGGGTCTTGGCCACCTCAAGCCGCTGGAAGCCCCCGACCAACCCACCGGAGTTCGCGGCGGTTACGATTATTTCGCCCTGCGCGCTCGCACCTGTGAAATACACGCGAATGCGCTCGGCGCCGACAAGCGGTCTGCTGAGGGAAATATGCGCGGACGTAGTGTAAGCAGAGTCCGTGGTGACCTGAACGGCAGCGGCCGCGCTTCGTTCGGCCCGGCTGCCCGAAAATCCCGGTGTCATCGCGGGCGTGAACGTGATCGCCACGCAGGACTCCCCCAGATGCTCCGCGCCGTTCTGAACCACTGGCGGGGTTGAGCCGAGCGCAGAAAACAGGGTGTCCGACTGCGAAAACGGGTGCAGGTTGCGGATTCCTCCGACGGGATGGCGGCCGAAGATCGGCTGCTTCGCCACCGTCGCCTGGGTGGCGTGGTTGCCGTTGCCCGATCTGTCGTCGATCCGGGCGACGGGTTCACCGGGCGTCGCCGCGAGCGTGCCCGCGAGATCGGTGAAGACGCGCCTGCCATCGGACGGATCATACCACGCGCCGCGCTGGCCCGACGAAAACAGCAAGCTCGGGCTGAAGGCGCGTCCGCTGCGGAACGGGCGTCCGCAGACCGACAGATCGGTCACGATCCTCATGCCAGCACCAGCGCATGGATCCCGCTTGCGGTGGTGCCGGTCGCGCGCACCCGGCGCACGCCGACCGGCAGGATCGAGAAATCGGCCACCGTCATCGTCCGCGTCATGCCGGCAACGGTATCCACGTTTATCGTGCCGCCCGTCTCGACATACAGGCCGATCGCCGCATGTGCGAGATCGGCCGCGTCGTCGGGCGTTACGGGCAGCGCATCGGTGGCGGGCCCCGAGGGTGACAGCGAACGGCTGGCAAAGGGATTCATGATGACTCCTGGCGATCTCGGCGTGCGCGAGGGTGCGATGCCGGTTGAACTGCGCCACGTTCTCCGGCATCCGGGTTTACATTTCCCGCTCGGGCGGCGCGTTGCGGAAAGTGTTCGTTAACCCGTGTTGGTCGCCGGCCGTCCGAGGTCGGGGCCGCAGCGCGGCGTCCGCGCGGTTCGACGGCGCCGGGCAAAACCCGGTTGCGCAATGCGCGGTGCCGGCGGGGCTGCCCCCTCCCGGGCAGGCATTTCCCCCGTCCGGGCCGCGAAGAGGGCAAGGAGTGCAACGGCTTCGACATGCGCGTGCTGCCGCCCGGCGTCATCCTCGGCGTTGTCGCGGTGCCGGAATGCCCGCTGTTCGCGCCGTTGCGAGGATCGCGGCATGGACCTTCGCGCCCGGGCGTGATCGTTTCGTCAAGACACCGATGGGTGGAGCGGAAGAAGGAGACGGGCCTTGGCAGTTGCTCACGCGGAGGCGCTGATGTCGCCGGTTCAGGCCATCGCCCTTGTGGGCGTGCTCGGGGTGGGGGCGCAATGGCTGGCCTGGCGGCTGCGCCTGCCCTCGATCGTGCTGATGCTTCTGGCCGGTCTGATCGTCGGCCCGATGCTGGGCTGGTTCCTTCCCGACCGCGATCTGGGCGAGATCCATCGATCGCTGATCCGCGTCGCGGTGGCGATCATCCTGTTCGAGGGCGGTCTCACGCTGGAACTGCACCGGATCGACGATGCCCGGCACTCGGTGCGGCGGCTGGTCTTTCTGGGGGCGCCGCTGGGCTGGTTGCTGGGCACGGCGGCGATGATGACGACCATGGGCCTGCCATGGCAGGCCGCGGCGGTGTTCGGCGGCGTTCTGGTGGTGACCGGCCCCACCGTCATCGCGCCGATGCTGCGCCAGGCGCGTCTGCGCCGGCGTCCCGCGCAACTGCTGCAATGGGAAGCGATCATCAACGATCCCATCGGCGTGCTGATCGCGGTTCTGGCGCTGGAGATCGTGCTGGTGGTCGAGGGCGGGATGAGTGCCGGCGCAGCGGTGCGCACGCTGGTCACGGGGATCGGCGTTGCGGCCGCGGTGGGCGTGCTGGCGGGGCTCGGGCTGGCGCGCATGTTCCAGCGCGGGCTGGTGCCGGAATACATGAAGGTGCCGCTGCTGTTCGTGCTGGTCACCGCGGTCTTTGCCGTCACCGACACGCTGCTGCACGAATCCGGGCTTCTGGCGGTGACGCTGATGGGCATGGTGATGGCCAACGCCAAGCTGGCCTCGCACGCCGAATTGCACCGCTTCAAGGAACATGCCGCGCTGCTGCTGGTGTCGGGCGTGTTCATCCTGATGGCGGCCGGTCTCGATTTCGCCACGCTGGCCGCGCTCGACTGGCGCGCGGCGCTGTTTGTGGCGGCGGTGGTGCTGGTGGTGCGCCCGTTGCAGGTGCTGCTGCCGATGCTGGGCACGGCCACGCCGTGGCGCGAACGGCTGCTGGTCGCCTCGACCGGGCCGCGCGGCGTGGTGATGGTGGCGGTCTCGGGCCTGTTCGGGGACAAGCTGGTCGAGGCGGGCGTGCCCGAGGGCGCCTTGCTGGCGCCGCTGGCCTTCGTGCTGGTCCTCAGCACGGTGATCCTGCACGGCTTCACGCTTGCCCCGATCGCGCGGGCGCTGGGGCTGAGCGGGGGGGCGCGGCCGGGCGTGCTGATCGTCGGGGGATCGGCGTTTTCCACCGCGCTGGCGCAGGCGCTCGAAAAGATCGACGTCGCCGCGCTGATCGCCGATCCCAACTATCGCAACATCCTGCGCGCCCGGCACGAGGGCTTGCCGGTCTTTCACGGCGACATCCTGGGCGAGGCCGCCGAACACCATGTCGAACTGATCGGCTACGAGGTGTTGCTCGCGGCCTCCGAGAACGATGCCTACAACACCCTGGTCGCCACCGATCTCGGGCAGGAACTGGGCCGGTCCCGGGTCTGGCAGGTGCAGCGCGCCAAGGATACCCTGAGCCGCCACGCCCTGCCGCCGCAACTGGGCGGGCAAGCCCTGGTCGGCAAGCCCACCTTCGGCGAATTGCAGCGTCGCATCGCCGAGGGCTGGCGCCTGCGCGGGGTGCAGTTCAACGAACGCTACGGGCTGGCGGAGTGGCGCGAACAGAACCCCGAGGCCGGGATCCTCGGCTACCTCTCGACGCGCGGCGAGTTTGCCTTTCTCAACCCCGAGCAAGAGCTGAAGGCGGATCAGGCCAGCGCCATCGTAACCCTGGCGCCGCCCACCGCCGTCGCACCCGAGCCTGCACACGCCGCCGACGGCGCCGGGCCCGACGACGCGGCGCTGCCCGAGGGCCGGTAAGGCCGGCCCTGTCATCCCCGTTCACGATGATGTCTGTCGTGATCCGGATGCATCTCTTCGGACATTTCCTTCCTATCCCGAGAGAGCGGGACGGAAAGTTCGGGCGCCGCTCCGTCCAGCCCCCGACGCGAGATCCTCAGGCCCGCTGGAGCGCGGAGATCTGCCCGGCCCCGAAGACATCTCGGGCAAGGCGAAAGACCTGTTCGCGGATGTCGGGAATCGCGGTGATCTCCCACCATGCGCCGCGGGCTGCCGGCCCGATGGCAAACAGGCGCGAAGACGGCCAGCCGGTCGCATCGATGACCTGCGCGTCGCGGGTCGTGTCGAGACCAAGGCGCAGCGGATCAAGCCGCGCCGCCTGTCGCGCCAGCAGATCGCGGATCACCGGTGCGGCATGTCTGACCGGATCGCGGCGGATGCCCCGGCAATCGATGATACGATCTGCGGTCATGATCGCGGCCTCGGCGCGGCCATGCGCCGACACCCTCAGGCAAAGACGGCCGTCGTCTTGCACCGTGGCGCCGGCGAACCGGCCGCGCAGAAGCGAAAGCTGCCCTGCCGTCCGGGCCGCATTGACCCGGGCGGCCGAGGCCGGGGGCATCCGGTGGCGGTGCACCTCCCAATACGCCGCGGCGTGCCGCAGAAAGCGGGCGCGCTTGTCATTGTCCCAGGCCCGCCAGATCGCCGCGATATGGGGCCGGATCGCATCGACCGCATCGCGCCATGTTCCTCCGGCGGCCTCGGCCAGGGCCACTTTTTCGCGCAGCCACCCGAGGACGAAGCTGACCGGGGCGCCCAACGGAATGTCCTGCCGCCCGAGCTTGAGCGGCCGGGTGGCGGCATGCACCTGCGGCACGAGGCCCCGGCGCGAGAGGCACAGGATCGGCCCGCGATGCCCGGCCGCCAGCAGCGTCACCACATGATCGACCATGCTCAGCCCGGTGCCGATGATCGCAACCGTCGCGTCGGGATCCTCGGGGGGCGAGAAATCCCACCCGCCGCGGAGGGGCGGTTCGGGCTCGGCGGGCACGGCATGGCCGGTGGCCAGGATCGCGGCATCGGCCAGCACCGACGTGCCATCGTCAAGCCGGGCGATGATCCCGGTCGCGGTCTCGCGCAGGGCGACGCACGCGCCCTGCACGCAGCGCAGCCTGTGCGCGTCCGCCCCGTCGCGCCAGGGGGTCAGAAGATCGCCGAGATACCGGCCATAGGTCGCCCGATCGACGAAACATTGCTCGGTGACATGCCGTCCGGTCCGCGCCAGCCAGTCCGCGAAATGATCCGGCTGATCGGGAAAGGCGCTCATCTGCGCCACGCGCGTGTTGAGCAGGTGATCGGGATGGGCGGTGCCGTAGGCGATGCCGCACCCCAGCATCGGGCCGCGTTCGATGACGGTCACCCGAAGATCCGGTTGCCCCGAGGCCAGAAGATGCGTGGCCATCAGCACGCCGCTGGCGCCGCCCCCGACGATCACGACATGATGCCAGCGGTCGCGTGGCGTGACGGTTCCGTCCATCACGCCACTGCCCAGAGAAAACCGCACGACAGTGCGACCAGCGCAAGGCAGATCAGGCTCAGCCGGCGATCCATGGGTTCCATGTCGACGACACCGGGCTGGTCCTTGCCGTCGACCGACGACAGGTAGGCGGCAAGGCCCGGATCGTATCCGCAATACGGCAGCATCTGGAATCTCCCTCGGTCGGGTGTCGCCCTGAACGCGTCAGGACACGATGATGAAGGCGAACAGCGTCAGGTAGCAGACGGCGAAGACCGTCATCGGAAGGGCGCGCTTCACGGCGCCGATGATCGTGCCGAAGGTCATGGAAACACCTGTGCATGAATATCAGGAACGACCCGCGCCCTTTGTCGGGCCGGGGCGGGCATGCCGCGGCCCAGGGGCTGAAGCAGTTCCCGAAGCGCGCGGCCCTCGGGCCAGGGGCCGTAGCCGGAGGCGACGTTGATGTGCCCGGCCTCGCCCATGTCGAAGAAATCCGCGCCCCAGTCCGCGCTCAGGTCTCGGGCGCGATCGTGGTCCATCCAGGGATCGTTCGCGCTGGCCGCGACGATGGCGGGCACGCCGAGATCCATCTCGGGGATGCGGCCGAACCCTTGGGTGCGCGGGCTGCGCGACGGCTCGGCCGGCGCCACCAGAATCGCACCGGCGATACGCACCTGCGGCCAGCTTGCCAGCAGGCGGACGATTGCGGTGGCGCCGAGAGAGTGGCCGACAAGGACCGCGCCGGGGTGGATCAGGGTTGCCGCCGCGATCTCGGACAACCACGCCTCGGGCGTCGGATCGGACCAGGAGTGCTGCTCCACGATCAGGGCGGTCGGATCGGTGGCCGCCCACCAGTGTTGCCAGTGCGGGGCAGGCGATCCGTCGAGGCCGGGGATGAGCAAGGTCTTGATCATTTGACACATCCTTTCCCCATAAACTCTATCAACTTGATCGTGTATTTGAATTCCAAACTTCACCGGAATTGAAGAAGCCTGTTCTCTTGCCTGTTCTCTTGTCCGTCCGATGCCGTCGGGGTGGCGGTCCGGGCGGTCTTGCCATCCGGAACGGGCCCCCGCCGGACCCCCGCTTGTCGCTCGGGCACAGGCAGGCTGCGTGCATCCTGCGCGCAAGCCGAACCGGGTCAGTCGGTGGAGATCGGCCAGGCCGTCGTCCGCAGGATGGTTTCCATCGAGAATTTCGATGTCACGTTCCGGCAGGGCAGCGCGCGGGTCAGCTCGAGGTAGAATTCATCGAAGGCATCCATGTCCGGCACCCGCACCTTGAGAAGATAGTCCACATCTCCGGCCATCCGATGCACCTCGACAATGCACGGAAATGCCCGGATCGCGTCCCGAAAGGCGGCGCGCCATTCGGGGGTGTGATCGGAGGCTTCGACCTCGACGAACACGGCAAGGCCCAGCCCGATCTTGTCGGGATCGACGATGGCCACCCGGCGCTCGATGATCCCCGCAGCCTCCAGCTTCTGCACCCGTTTCCAGCACGGGGTCTGGGAAAGGCCGACCCGCTCGGCGAGTTGCGCGACGGGCAAGGTGGCGTCCCGCATCAATTCATGCAGGATCTTGCGGTCTATCCTGTCGAGCTGCTGTTTGCTCATGATCGCGTCACGCCGCGGTGAAATCGCGCACGAAGTCGCTGGCCGGCCGGGCGCGGATCTCGGCGGGTTTGCCGACCTGCTCGATGCGGCCCATCGACATCACGACGACAAGGTCGGCCAGTTCCATCGCCTCCTCCTGGTCATGGGTCACGAAAACCGTGGTCAGGCCGGTGCGGTCGTGGATCTCGCGCAGGCCCTGGCGCAGTTCCTTGCGCACCTTGGCGTCAAGCGCGCCGAAGGGTTCGTCGAGCAGCAGCATCCGCGGCTCGATCGCCAGCGCGCGCGCCAGCGCCACGCGCTGCCGCTGCCCGCCCGAAAGCTGGCTGGGAAAGCGGGTGCCGATGTCGGGCAACTGGATCAGGTCCAAGAGCCGGTTGACGCGGCGGCCGATCTCGGCCTCGGTCGGGCGCTCGCGGCGTCTGCGGGCGCGCAGGCCGTAGGCGATGTTCTCGAACACGGTCATGTGCTTGAACAGCGCGTATTGCTGGAACACGAAGCCCGCGCGCCGCTCCTGCACGCTCAGCCCGGTGGCGTCCTGCCCGCCGAAGAGCACGCGGCCCGAGGTCGGGAATTCGAGGCCGCCCAGGATGCGCAAAAGCGTGGTCTTGCCCGAGCCAGATGGCCCCAGAAGGGCCACCAGCGCGCCAGACGGGATCGACAGCGACACCGGGTGCAGCGCCCGCGCGGTGCCGAATTCCTTGGCCAGTTCCTCGATCTCGATGTTCATTGGGGTGTCCTTTCTCAATGCCGTCGCGTGGCCGCCAGCAGGTCCGCATGGCGCCATTCGAGCAGGGATTTCAGCAGCAGCGTCAGAAGCGCCAGCATCGCCAGCACGCCCGCCAGCGTGAAGGCCGCGACCGAGAGGTATTCGTTGTAGAACATCTCGACCATCGTCGGCATTGTCGCCGTCTCGCCCCGGATCTTGCCCGACACGATGGCGACGGCGCCGAACTCGCCCATGGCGCGCGCGTTGCACAGCAGCACGCCGTAAAGCAGCGCCCAGCGGATGTTGGGCAGCGTCACCGTGAAGAAGATCCGCCAGCCCGAGGCCCCCAGCGTCAGCGCGGCCTCTTCCTCGGCGCGGCCCTGTTCGATCATCACCGGGATCAGCTCGCGCGCGACGAAGGGAAAGGTCACGAACAGCGTGGCCAGCACGATGCCCGGAAAGGCGAAGACGATGGGCATGTCATGGGCGATCAGCCAGCCGCCGAGCGTGGAATTCGCGCCGAACAGCAGCACCAGCATCAGCCCCGCGACGACCGGCGAGACGGAAAACGGCAGGTCGATCAGGGTGATCAGGAACGCCTTGGCCCGAAAGTCGAACTTGGTGATCGCCCAGGCGGCGGCGATGCCGAAGACGGCGTTGAGCGGCACCGCGATGGCGGCGATGGTCAGCGTCATGCGGATCGCGGCCCGCGCGTCGGGAAGCGACAGCGCGGCGATCATCCCGCGCCAGCCCTCGGCCAGCGCCTCGACGAAGACGGTGACGAGCGGCGCGAAAAGGAACAGCGCCACGAACGCGACGGAAAGGCCGATCAGCAGGGTGCGGATCGGCCGCGGCTCGGTGGTGACGGGCACCGGGCGGGACAGGGCGATGTCAGGCAAGGCCGATCCTCCGTCTGCTCCAGGTCTGGATGGCGTTGATGGCCAGCAGCATGGCAAACGAGATGACCAGCATGGCGATCCCGATCGCGGCGGCGGCGTCGTAATTGTATTCCTCCAGCCGGATCACGATCAGCAGCGGCGCGATCTCGGTGAGGCCGGGGATGTTGCCCGCGATGAAGATGACCGAGCCGTATTCGCCCACCGACCGCGCCAGCGCCAGCGCGAAGCCGGTCAACAGCGCGGGCGCCAGCGTCGGCAGGACCACCCGGCGCAGCGTGAAGGCGCGACGGGCGCCGAGCGTGGCGCTGACCTCTTCCAGCTCCGGTTCCAGTTCCTCGATCACCGGCTGGACGGTGCGCACCACGAACGGCAACCCGATGAACACCAGCGCGACCCAGATGCCGACCTCGGTATAGGCGACCTTGAGGCCCAGCGGCGCCAGCGCCTGCCCGAACGTGCCGTTGGGGGCGTAGAGCGCGGTCAGCGCGATGCCCGCAACCGCGGTGGGCAAGGCAAACGGCAGGTCCACCGCCGCGTCGATGATGCGCCGGCCCCAGAAGCGGTAGCGCACCAGCACCCACGCAAGCAGCAGCCCGAAGACGAGGTTGAACGCGGAGGCGATCAGCGCCGCGCGGAACGACAGCGACAGCGCCGCCCAGATCCGGCGCGAGTTGACCATGCCCCACAAGTCACCGGGGCCGATCATCAGGCCCCGGCCCAGAAGTGCCCCGATCGGCAGAAGGACCACGATGGACAGCACCGCCATCATGATCCCGAAGCTCAGCCCGAACCCCGGAAGGGGTGAGGGCGAGCGCAAGATGCCCGCCCTCATGGCCTATTCCTCGTAGATCTGGTCGAACACGCCGCCCTCGCCGAAATACTCGGGCTGCACCTTGGGCCAGCCGCCGAAATCCTCGACCGTGACCATGTTCACCTTGGGGAAGCGGGCCACATCCTCGGGCGCGGCGGCGGACGTATCCCACGCGCGGTAGAAGTGCTTGAGCGCCAGCGCCTGTGCCTCGGGGCTGTAGAGGTGTTCCAGATAGGCTTCGGCCGCCGCCCGCTGTGCGTCGGAGGTGATGTTGCCGTCCACCAGCGTCACCGGCGGTTCGGCAAGGATCGAGACCGAGGGCACCACGATGTCGAAGGCATCCTCGCCCAGGCTTGCCAGCGCGAGGAACGCCTCGTTCTCCCAGGCCAGCAGCACGTCGCCGACGCCGCGCTGGGTGAAGGTGGTGGTCGATCCGCGCGCCCCGGTGTCGAGCACCGGCACGTTCTTGTAAAGCTCGCCCACGAACGCGGCCGGGTCGAGCCCGTTCTGCTCGGCATAGCCCCAGGCGGCAAGGAAGTTCCAGCGCGCGCCGCCCGACGTCTTGGGGTTGGGCGTGACAACCTGCACCTCGCCACTTACCAGATCGTCCCAGTCCTCGATGCCCTTGGGGTTGCCGTCGCGCACCAGGAACACGATGGTCGAGGTGTAGGGCGCGGAATTGTGCGGCAGGCGCGATTGCCAGTCGGCGGGGATCTTGCCGGTCCGTTCCGCGATCGTGTCGATGTCGGCCGACAGCGCCAGCGTCACCACCGTCGCTTCCAGCCCGTCGATGACCGCGCGCGCCTGCGCGCCCGCTCCGCCATGCGATTGCCGCACGGTGACCGGCGCGTTGCCCTGCGAGGTCCACCATTCGTTGAACAATTCGTTGTATTCGCGGTAGAATTCCCGCGTCGGATCGTAGGAGACGTTGAGGATCTCGACGCCCTCCTGCGCCACCGCCGGCGCAACGCCCCCGAAGGCTGCGCCAAGCGCCGCGACCGCGGCCATGAGCGCGCCGCGCAGATGCCCGCCCGCCAGGGCCCTGCGGAACGCCCCGGCAAGGGGTGTGCCCGCCGCCTGCGGCCTGTGCCGGGCCGTGACCGGGTGACCGGACAGGCGCGCGTGGCCCGCGTCGATCTCGATCCGGCCATCGCCGAGACTTCGGATATAGGGGCCCTGGGCGAGGGTATGGGTGCCGATCCGGATGGTGCGAAACATGGTCTGTCCTTTGCTGATCCCTGTCGAACTCTGGCGCCAGGCCGGCGGGGCGGCGCACCCGGCGGACGCATCCCCGCCCGAGGCTTGCCGCCAGCGCCGCCTGACGTGAAAATAACGACAGATCAGATCGTGTATTGCAAGAAAATAATCTCGCTCTTTTCGGTCGTGCTTTTGGGAAATCATCCTCCGCCCGCCGGCTCCGGCAGCCCCGGGGTCGCGAAAGGCCGGAACTCGGGCTGCCACCCGGCAAGCGTCGGCGATTCGCGCCCCACGACGGGAAGCATCCGGGAACGGCCCGCCCGCGGCCGGCCGCGCCTCCGGTCTGTCGTCGCAGCGCGGGCAGGCGGGGCGGATGGTCGCAGGCTGTAAAGGGCATTTGCAATATCCCTTAGTCGCGCCTAACCCGAGGAAGAGCACCCCAAACGCCGAGTCGTCCGATGCCGCGAACCGTCCGCACCCTGTCGTCCGCCCCACCGCCCGCGCGCCCCCTCGCGCCGCCACCGCGCCAATGTGCGCCACGATGAGCGCGACCACCTCCCAAAGCCGCCGCGCCTGGCGCGGCCCGGCGCTGCTGAGCTACGGCTTCCGGCCGTTCTTTCTGGGCGGGGCGCTGTGGGCGGCGGTGGCGATGGCGCTGTGGGTGCCGGCGCTGGCCGGCCACCTGACGCTGCCCACCGCCTTCGACCCGGTGTCATGGCACGCGCACGAGTTCCTGTTCGGCTATCTCGGCGCGGTCGCGGCGGGCTTCCTGCTGACGGCGGTGCCCAACTGGACCGGCCGGCTGCCCATCGTCGGCTGGAAGCTCGGCTTGCTGGCGGCGCTGTGGCTGGCGGGGCGGCTGGCGGTGCTGGGCTCGGCCGCGCTGCCGCCGCTCGCGGTCGCGACGGTCGATCTGGCGTTCCCCGTTGTCCTTGCGGCCGCCCTCGCGCGCGAGATCGCGGCCGGGCGCAACTGGCGCAACCTCGTCGTGCTGGCGATGCTGGGCGCCTTCGCGCTCGGCAACGGGGTGTTTCACTGGCAGGCGGGGCAGGGCGCCTATGCCGCCGGCGGCGCGGGGCTGCGGATCGGGCTGGGCGCGGGGGTGATGATGATCGCGGTGATCGGCGGGCGGATCGTGCCGTCGTTCACCCGCAACTGGCTGGTGCGGCAGGGCCCGGGGCGGCTGCCGACGCCGCCGATGCAGCGCTTCGACCGCGCGGCGCTTGTGCTGCTGCTGGCGGCGCTGGTGGCCTGGGTGGCGGCGCCCGCGGCCCCCGCCACCGGGGCGGCGCTGCTGGCCGCCGGCGTGGCCCACCTGTGGCGCCTCGGGCGCTGGGCCGGCCACCGCACGCTGGCCGAGCCGCTGTTGGCGGTCCTGCACGCGGGCTATTTCTTCGTGCCGCTGGGCGCGCTGGCGCTGGGCGGCGCGATCCTCGGCGGCGGCCCGCTGGCCGCCACGGCGGCGCAACACCTGTGGATGGCCGGCGGGGTCGGGCTGATGACGCTGGCGGTGATGACGCGCGCGACGCTGGGCCACACCGCGCAGCCGCTGCACGCCGGGCCGGCCACGCTGGCGCTTTACGCCGCCGTCGTCGTGGCGACGCTGGCGCGGCTGGCGGCGGGGCTGTGGCCGGCGGCGGCGGCCTGGCTGCACCCGCTTGCCGGCGGCGCCTGGATCGTCGCCTTCGCAGGCTTCGCGCTGGTCTACGGGCCGGCGCTGCTCCGCCGCCAGGCGCCCGGCGGCTAGACGCGAGCCCTCACACGCCCGCTTCGGGGCCGCAGTGCAGCCCGCCGCCCGCGCCCGACACCTCGACCAGCGGCGTGCCCGCGGGATCGCCCAGGAACTCGGCCCGCAGCCCCGCGCCGGTGACGAAGAAGCGCCAGCAATGGTGCATCGGGTCGCCCTCGTAGACGAAGCAGATCGCCTGCGCCTCGGCGTCTTCGTACCACTTGCCGTCGCGGCACTCGTCCCCGGCGAAGGCCCAGACCACGCGCCGCCCCGGCAGGTAGCGCTCGCGCCCGTAAACCTCGCCGCCGATGCCGTAGGCCAGCACCCGCCCGCGGGTGTAGCGGTCGAACGCCGCCGCATCCAGCGGCGCCTCGGCCGCCGCGCCACCGGCCACCGCCAGCGCCAGTACCGCCATCCACATCGCCCGCATCGCCGCCTCCGCCTTCCATCCCGGCCCGGATCGTAATAGCAGAAGGCACCGGCCCCGCACAGGGCCGTGCCGGCACGAAAACGGAAGGGCTGCGATGTCGTTCTTCACCAAGCTCAGGGAACGCCTGTTCAAGTCTTCCGCGCGGCTCGATGCCGGGCTTGACGAGGTCGTGGCCGCCGGCGCCGAAAGCGGCGACGAGGCCGCCCCCCCCGCGCCCGGCCCCGAAACGCCCCCCGCGCCGGCGCCCGCCGCCCCCGCCCCAGCCGCCGCCCCCGGCCCAGCCGCCCGCCGCACCGGGCGCGAGGGTGCGCCGGCGCGGGTGTTCGACGATGCCGCCCTCGAACGGCTCGAGGAAACCCTGATCGCGGCCGACATGGGCGTCGAGACGGCGCTGCGCGTGGCCGCCAACATCGCCGAGGGGCGGATGGGCCGGCGCATCGGCGCCGACGACCTGCGCCGCCTGCTCGCCGCCGAGATCGCCCGCATCCTCGAACCCGTCGCCCGGCCGCTGCCGCTTTACGACCGCCGCCCGCAGGTGGTGCTGGTGGTCGGCGTCAACGGCTCGGGCAAGACCACGACGATCGGCAAGCTCGCCGCGCAGTTCCGCGCCGCCGGCAAGTCGGTGGTGATCGCCGCCGGCGACACCTTCCGCGCGGCGGCGGTCGAACAGCTCCAGATCTGGGGCCAGCGCGCCGGGGTGCCGGTGATGACCGCGCCGCAGGGCTCCGACCCCGCCAGCCTCGCCTTCGACGCCTTCGCCCGCGCCGAGGCCGAGGGCGCCGACCTGCTGATGATCGACACCGCCGGCCGGCTCCAGAACCGCGCCGACCTGATGGAGGAACTGGCCAAGATCGTCCGCGTCCTGCGCCGCAAGGATCCCGACGCGCCGCACAACACGCTGCTGGTGCTCGACGCCACCACCGGCCAGAACGCGCTCGGCCAGGTCGAGACCTTCCGCCGCATCGCCGATGTCACCGGCCTTGTCATGACCAAGCTCGACGGTACCGCGCGCGGCGGCGTGCTGGTGGCGCTGGCCGACCGCTTCGGCCTGCCGATCCACGCCATCGGCGTGGGCGAGCAGATCGACGATCTCGCCCCGTTCGACCCCGACGATTTCGCCCGCGCCCTCGTCGGCCTCGATGCCTGACCCGCGCCCCTTCATCCTGGCTCAAATACTCGCCGGGGGTCCGGGGGTGGCAAACCCCCGGCCCGAACGCGCGGCCCGCGCAACGCCCGGAAAGGTGCTATGACCGCGCTCATCCACGCCATCGAGGGCACGCCCGCCGGCCAGCAGGTCGCGATCGCGCTGGCGCTGGCGGCGGCGATCCTGCACGCGGTCTTCGGCGCGCTGCAGAAGGGCACCCGCCACGACCCGTGGTTGTCGCGCGCGGCCATCGACGCGTGCTACGGGCTGATCGCGCTGCCCTTCGCGCTGTTCGTCGTGCCTGCGCCCACGCCGCTGTTGTGGCTCATCCTCGCCGGCGCCTTCGTCATCCACAGCGGCTACAAGGTTCTGCTCGCGATGGCGTTCTCGCGCGGGGCCTATACCGTGGTCTACCCGGTGATGCGCGGCACCGGGCCGCTGTTCACGGTGCTCGGGGCCGGGCTGTTCTTCGACGAGCATTTCACCGCCACCCAATGGGCGGGCCTCGCGGTGCTGCTGGCGGGCATCTACGGCCTCGCGCTCTACAACCTGCGCCACGTCACGGTGGCGCGCGACACGCTGGTGGCGGCGCTGGCGCTGGCGGTGGCCACCGGCGGCATGGTCGCGCTCTACACCACCTACGACGCCTGGGGCATCCGCACGGCGGACGATCCGTTCACCTTCCTGGTGTGGTTCTTCGTGGTCGATGCGGTATTCATGCCCGCCCGCGAGGCGCGCCGGCTGGTGGCGCAGCCGCGCGCCGAGGCGCTGGCGCTCATCCGCCTCGGGGCGGTCGGCGCGGTGATCGGCATCGCCTCGTTCGGCGGCGTGATGCTGGCCACCCGCCTCGGGCAGGTCGGGCAGGCGGCGGTGCTGCGCGAAACCTCGACCGTGTTCGCCGCGCTGATCGGCCGGCTGATGCTGGACGAACGGGTGGGGCCGCGCCGGTTCGGCCTGATGGCCTTGATCGCCGGCGGCGCGATCATAGTTCAACTGGGCGCCTGAGCGCGCGAAGGGGAGGGGGCCGATGGCCGCACGCAAGATCCACCCGCTGGTGAAATTCGGGCTCGAGTTCGGGCCGATCCTGGCGTTCTTCGTCGGCTACCTGCGCCTGCGCGAGACGACGTTCACCATCGCCGGCGCCGAGTATGCCGGCTTCATCATCGTCACCGCCGCCTTCGTGCCGCTGTTCGTGGCCACCACGCTGCTGCTGTGGCGGCTGACCGGGCACCTGTCGAAGATGCAGGTGGCGACCATGGTGCTGGTGGTGGTGTTCGGCGGGCTGTCGGTGTGGCTGAATGACGAACGCTTCTTCAAGATGAAGCCGACGATGGTCTACGCGCTGTTCGCCGGGGTGCTCGGGGTGGGGCTTGCGCGCGGGCAGTCGTGGCTGCAACTGGTGATGGACGAGGTGGTGCCGCTGACCCGCGAGGGCTGGTTCATCCTCACCCGCCGCCTGGCGCTGTTCTTCGCCGCGCTCGCGGTCGCGAACGAGGCGGTGTGGCGGCTGATGTCCACCGACGCGTGGGTGAACTTCAAGACCTTCGGGCTGACCGCGGCCCTGTTCGCCTTCTTCCTCGCGCAGGGCCCGCTGCTGCAACGCCACGCCCCGCCGCAGCCCGGCGACGACGACGCGGACACGAACGGGTGAGCGGCGGGCGATTCGCGCTTTGCCGCTGACGCGGTTCCGTGGCATGCCTATATGCAGGCGCACCACCTGTCGGAGACCCGCCATGCCCCACGCACATTCCAGGCTTGCCACCGTGGATCCGGTCTGGGCCCGCATCCGCGACGAGGCGCAGGCCGCCATCGCCGACGAACCGCTGCTGGGCGGCCTCGTCCACGCCAGCCTGCTGCACCACCCGACGATGGAGCGCGCGCTGGCCTACCGGGTGGCGATGAAGCTGGCCTCGCCCGAGATGTCCGAGCAACTCCTGCGCGAGATCGCCGACGAGGCCTATGGCGCCGATCGCGCGCTGGGCCAGGCCGCCCGCGCCGACATGGTCGCGGTGTTCGAGCGCGACCCCGCCTGCCACCGCTTCCTGCAACCGATCCTGTTCTTCAAGGGCTACCAGGCGTTGCAGGCCTACCGCGTCGGCCACTGGCTGTGGCAGAACGGGCGGCGCGATCTGGCGCAGTTCTTCCAGATGCGCATCTCCGAGGCGTTCGGGGTCGACATCCACCCGGCCGCGCGCATCGGCAGGGGGATCATGATCGACCATGCCCATTCCATCGTCATCGGCGAAACCGCGGTGGTGGGCGACAACGTCTCGATGCTGCACTCGGTCACGCTGGGCGGCACCGGCAAGGAGGATGGCGACCGTCACCCCAAGATCGGCGATGGCGTGATGATCGGGGCCGGCGCCAAGGTGCTGGGCAACATCACCGTCGGCCATTGCTCGCGCATCGCGGCGGGATCGGTGGTGCTGGCCGACGTGCCGCCCAAGACCACCGTTGCCGGGGTGCCGGCGCGGGTGGTGGGCGAGGCCGGCTGCGCCCATCCCTCGGCGACGATGGACCAGATCCTGCACGACGATCACCGCGCCCCGTAGGATGGGCAACATTGCCCATCCTGCGCAGACGGCCATCGCTGGCGCCGGATCGTTCACGCGGGCGCTTTCCAAAGCGGTTTGAACTTGCAGCGCGTGTATTATTGAAGATAGTGGGCTAAGGTTGAGTCTGCATCACCGGGTGCGTCGCAACCGCTTTGGAAGCCGCCGGAGGGTCCATGTTCGACGAAACCACCGCCGCCGGGGGCCTGCGCGACGCGGTGCTGCGGCACCTGACCTTCTCGCTCGGCAAGGACCGCGACCATGCCAGCCTCTACGACTGGCGGGTGGCGCTGTCGCTCGCGATCCGCGACCGCATCGTGGCGCCGTGGTTCGCCGCCACCCGCCGCACCTACGCCGAGGCGCGCAAGCGGGTCTATTACCTGTCGCTCGAATTTCTCATCGGCCGGCTGCTCGAGGATGCCGCGATCAACCTCGGGCTGCGCGACGAGGCGGCCGAGGTGATGGCCGGCTTCGGCGTCGATTTCGCCGCGCTGCTGGACGATGAGCCCGACGCCGCGCTGGGCAACGGCGGGCTGGGCAGGCTGGCCGCGTGCTTCATGGAATCGATGGCGACGCTGGGCTGCCCCGGCTACGGCTACGGGCTGCGCTACGAACACGGCCTGTTTCGCCAGCGCTTCGAGGGCGGCCGCCAGGTCGAGGCGCCCGAGGACTGGCTTCAGCAGTCCCACGCCTGGGAATTTCCGCGCCCCGAGGCCGCCTATCGCATCGGCTTCTCGGGGGCGGTGCGCGACGGCCGCTGGCAACCGGCCGAAACCGTGATCGCCGAGGCCTACGACACCCCGATGATCGGCTGGGGCGGGCGCTGGGCCAACACGCTGCGGCTGTGGGGCGCGCGCGCCACCGGGCAATTCGACCTCGCGCGCTTCAACCGCGGCGATTTCGCCGCCGCCGCCGCGCCCGAGACGCTGGCGCGCACGCTGTGCCGGGTGCTTTACCCCGACGACACCACGCCCGCGGGCAAGGAACTGCGCCTCAAGCAGGAATTCTTCCTGACCTCGGCCGCGCTGCAGGACATCTTGCGCCGCCACCTCGGCGCCGGCCTCGCCCCCGAAGCGCTGGCCGATCACGCCGCCATCCAGCTCAACGACACCCACCCCGCCATCGCCGGGCCCGAGCTGATCCGGCTTCTGTCCGACGTCCACGGGCTCGATTTCGAGGCTGCGCTCGGGATCGCCCGCGCGACGCTTTCCTACACCAACCACACCCTGCTGCCCGAGGCGCTCGAGGCGTGGTCGACGTGGCACATGGGCACCATCCTGCCGCGCCACATGCAGATCATCGAGCGTATCGACGACTGGCACGTGCGCCAGATGCGCCGGCCGGACAGGGCGCGGATCGTGCGCGACAACGCGGTGCAGATGGGCACGCTGGCCTTCGTGATGGCGCACAAGGTCAACGGCGTCTCGGCGCTGCACACCGAGCTGATGCGCCGCACCGTCTTTGCCGACCTGCACGCGGCCCACCCCGACCGGATCGTGAACCAGACCAACGGCATCACCCCGCGCCGCTGGCTGCGGCTGGCCAACCCCGGCCTGTCACGGCTGATCGAGGACACCATCGGCCCGGGGTGGGAGGTTGACCTCGACCGCCTGCGCGGGCTCGAGGCCCATGCGGGCGATGCCGCCTTCCTCGACGCCTTCGCCGCCGTCAAGGCCGCCAACAAGGCCCGGCTGGCGGGCTGGCTGGCCGAGACGACGGGCGTGCAGGTCGACCCGGGCGCGCTGTTCGACGTGCAGGTCAAGCGCATCCACGAATACAAGCGGCAGTTGATGAACATCCTGGCCACCGTCGCACACTGGCACGCGATCCGGTCCGCGCCCGATGCCGACTGGCTGCCGCGGGTCAAGATCTTCGCCGGCAAGGCCGCGCCCGGCTATGCCGTCGCCAAGGAGATCGTGCGCCTTATCAACGATGTGGCGGCCGTTGTTAATGCCGATCCGCTGGTCCGCGGCAAGCTGTGGGTGGTCTATCCGCCCAATTACAACGTTTCCATGGCCGAACGGCTGATCCCGGCGGCGGACCTGTCGGAACAGATCTCCACCGCCGGGCTCGAGGCGTCGGGCACCGGCAACATGAAGTTCATGGCCAACGGCGCGCCCACCATCGGCACGCTCGACGGCGCCAATGTCGAGATCCGCGAGCAGGTGGGCGAGGGCAATTTCTTCCTGTTCGGGATGACTGCCGACGAGGTCGCCGCCCGGCGCAAGGATGTCGAGCATGCCCGCCACGCGATCGAGGCCAGCGCAACGCTGCGCGACGTGTTGCAGATGCTGGCCGAGGGGCGTTTCTCGCCCGACGAGCCCGACCGCTACCACGGCCTCGTGCACCGGATGTGGCACCACGACCATTTCATGGTCGCGGCCGATTTCGAGGCCTATCGGGCCGCGCAGGGGCGCGTCGAGGCCGCCTACCGCGACCGCGCCGGCTGGGCGCGCGTGGCGCTGGCCAACACCGCGCGTTGCGGTTTCTTTTCCTCCGACCGGACGATCCGTGGTTACATGGCGGGAATCTGGGGTGTGGAACCGGCACTCTGAACCCGAAAGGGGGGGGCGGATGAGCGATCTGGTCGATCACGGCGCGGCGGCGGCCATCGTGGCGGGGGCGCATGGCGATCCGTTCTCGGTGCTGGGGCCGCACCGGCGCGCCGGTGGTTGGGTGATCACCGCCTTCGTGCCCGGCGCCGATCGCGTCGTGGCGCTGACCGGCAAGCAGACCGTCACCGATCTGCCCCCGGTCGAGGGCGCGCCGGGCCTGTTCGCGGGACGCCTGGCGCGCAAGCCCGCGGCGTATAAACTTCGCGCCGCAAATGCCCATGCCGAATGGGAATTTGAAGATCCCTACCGCTTCGGCCCGGTGCTGGGCGAACTCGACGAATACCTGCTGGGCGAGGGCACCCACCGCCGGCTGTGGCAGGCGCTGGGTGCCCATCCGATCGAGCACGAGGGCGCGGCCGGGGTGCATTTCGCACTCTGGGCGCCCAATGCCGAGCGGGTCAGCGTGGTGGGCGATTTCAACATATGGGACGGGCGGCGCAACCCCATGCGCCGGCGCGGTGCGACGGGGATCTGGGAGATCTTCCTGCCCGGCCTGGCCGAGGGCGCAGTCTATAAATACGAGATTCGTGCGCAGGGCGGCGCGGTGATGCCGCTCAAGGCCGACCCGGTGGGCTTCGGGGCGGAACATCCGCCGGCCACCGGATCGGTGGTGCGGGCGCTGCCGGGGGGCGACGATGCCTCGGCCTGGCGCGCCGGCCGCGCGGCGCGGCAGACCGTCGAGGCGCCGATCTCGGTTTACGAGGTGCACACCGGAAGCTGGCGCCGCGCGCCGGGCGACCGGATGCTGTCCTGGGCCGAACTGGCGCGCGACCTCGTGCCCTATGCCGCAGGAATGGGCTTCACCCATCTGGAATTGCTGCCGATATCCGAATTTCCCTTCGACGGATCCTGGGGGTATCAGCCGATCGGGCTGTTCGCGCCGACCGCGCGCCACGGCACCCCGGCCGAGTTCCGGGCCTTCGTGCAGGCCGCGCACGAGGCCGGGCTTGGCGTCATCCTCGACTGGGTGCCGGGCCATTTCCCGTCCGATCGGCACGGGCTTGGCCGCTTCGACGGCACGCCGCTTTACGAACACGCCGACCCGCGCGAGGGGTTCCACCACGACTGGAACACGCTGATCTACAATTACGGTCGAACAGAGGTTGCCAACTATCTGATATCGAACGCTCTTTACTGGCTGGAAGAGTATTCCGTCGACGGGCTGCGGGTCGATGCCGTGGCCTCGATGCTCTATCGCGACTATTCCCGCAAGGACGGCGAATGGGTGCCCAACCGCGACGGCGGGCGCGAGAACTACGAGGCGATCGCGCTTTTGCAGCGGATGAACACCATCTGCTACGGCGAGGTGCCGGGTATCGTGACGGTGGCCGAGGAAAGCACCGCCTTTCCCGGCGTCTCGCGGCCCGTGGATGCGGGCGGGCTGGGGTTCGGCTTCAAGTGGAACATGGGGTGGATGAACGACACCCTGAAATACATTGAAAAGGAACCGATTCACCGCCGCTGGCACCACGGGCAGATGACCTTCGGGCTGCACTATGCCTTCTCCGAGAACTACATCCTGCCGATCAGCCATGACGAGGTGGTGCACGGCAAGGGCGCGATGCTGGCCAAGATGCCGGGCCCCGACGACGAGAAATTCGCCAACCTGCGCGCCTATTACACCTTCATGTGGACGCATCCGGGCAAGAAGCTGCTGTTCATGGGCTGCGAGTTCGGCCAATGGGCCGAGTGGAGCCACGAACGCAGCCTCGATTGGCACCTGCTCGAGGGGGACGACGCGCGCCACGCCGGGCTTCAGGCGCTGGTGCGCGACCTCAACCGCCTTTACCGCGCGACGCCGGCGCTGCACGTCAACGATTGCCGGGCCGAGGGGTTCTCGTGGATCGAGGGGGCCGATGCCGAGAATTCGGTGCTGGTGTTCGCCCGCCACGGCCGCGCGGGCGATCCGCCGGCGGTGGTGGTGCTGAACCTGACCCCGGTGGCGCGGGCGGGCTACCGCATCGGGCTGCCCGCGGGCGGGGCGTGGGCCACGGCGCTCAATTCCGACGCCGCGGCCTATGGCGGCGGCAACCGCGGCCCGGCCGGGCTGGTGGCCGAGGCCACGCCGTGGCACGGGCAGGCGCAATCGGCGGCGCTTGACCTGCCGCCGCTTGCGGGGCTGATCTTCATGCCGGCATGACCGGCGACCACGGGAGGGAGGAAGACATGGCGGCACATCCCAACGCGCGCCTCTCGAGCCAGGCGATGGCCTTCGTGCTTGCGGGCGGGCGCGGCTCGCGCCTCAAGGAGCTCACCGACAAGCGCGCCAAGCCGGCGGTCTATTTCGGCGGCAAGGCGCGGATCATCGACTTCGCGCTGTCGAACGCGCTGAACTCGGGCATCCGCAAGATGGCGATCGCCACGCAATACAAGGCCCATTCCCTGATCCGCCATTGCCAGCGCGGCTGGAACTTCTTCCGCGCCGAGCGCAACGAATACCTAGACATCCTGCCCGCCAGCCAGCGCCTGGACGAAAGCGGGTGGTATCTTGGCACCGCCGACGCGGTGACGCAGAACATCGACATCGTCGACAGCTACGACGTGAAATACGTCGTCGTGCTGGCCGGCGACCATATCTACAAGATGGATTACGAGGTGATGCTGCGCCAGCACGCGGACTCGGGCGCCGACGTGACGGTGGGCTGCCTGACGGTGCCGCGGATGGAGGCCACCGCCTTCGGGGTGATGCATGTGGACGCCACCGGGCGGATCACCGATTTCCTCGAAAAGCCCGCCGATCCGCCCGCGATCCCCGGCGATCCCGACCACGCGCTGGCCTCGATGGGGATCTATGTGTTCGACTGGGCGTTCCTGCGCGACCGGCTGCTGCGCGATGCCGACGACCCCAATTCCAGCCACGATTTCGGCCACGACCTGATCCCCGCGATCGTCAAGGGCGGCAAGGCGGTGGCGCACGGTTTCTCGGACTCCTGCGTCAAGACGGGGCTCGAATCCGAGCCCTACTGGCGCGACGTCGGCACCATCGACGCCTTCTGGCGGGCCAACATCGACCTGACCGATTTCGTGCCGGAGCTGGATATCTACGACAATTCCTGGCCGATCTGGACCTATTCCGAGCAGACGCCCCCGGCCAAGTTCATCCATGACGAGGACGGGCGGCGGGGGATGGCGATCTCGTCGCTGATCTCGGGGGGGTGCATCGTGTCGGGCTCGGAGGTGCGCAATTCGCTGCTGTTCACCGGGGTGAACGCGCGCTCGTTCTCGGCGCTGGAATATGTCGTGGCGCTGCCGCAGGTGGTGGTCGGGCGCGAGGCGCGGCTGAGGAACTGCGTCCTCGACCGCGGCGTGGTGGTGCCCGACGGGCTGGTGGTGGGCGAGGATGCCGACGAGGACGCACGCTGGTTCCGCCGCACCGAAAGCGGCATCGTGCTGGTGACCGAGGCGATGCTGGCGGCGCGGGCGGCGGCGCTGGGCTGAACGGCCGGGCGGGGAAGGGGGGCGCTGCCCCCCTGGCCCCCCGGAGTATTTGCGCCAAGGTGAAGGGGCAGGGATGGGCAAGGTTCTGTCGGTCGCGTCCGAATGCGTGCCGCTGGTCAAGACCGGCGGGCTGGCCGACGTGGTGGGCGCGTTGCCCGGCGCGCTGGCGGGGCTGGGCTGGCGGATGCGGGTGCTGCTGCCGGGCTATCGCGGGCTGGCGGCGCGGCTGGAGGGGGCGGCCGAGGTCTGGGCCGGCGCGCTGATGGGCGGGCCGGCGCGGCTGCTGGCCGGCGAGGCGGGCGGGGTGGCGGTGCTGCTGCTCGAGGCCGCCCATCTTTACGACCGGCCGGGCGGGCCCTATGGCGCGGGCGGCGATTTTCCCGACAACCCCGAGCGGTTCGCGGCGCTGTGCCAGGCCGCGGTGGCGGTGGCGCGGGGCGAACTGGCCGACGGCTGGGTGCCCGACGTGGTGCATGCCCACGACTGGCAGGGCGGGCTGGCGCCGGCCTATCTGCGGCTGGCCGGGGGGGCGGTGCCCTCGGTGCTGACGGTGCACAACATCGCCTTCCAGGGGCTGGCGCCGGCCGATCGGCTGGCGGCGCTGGCGCTGCCGGCCGCGGAATACCATGCCGGATCGCTGGAATATTACGGCAATATCAGCACGCTCAAGGCCGGGCTGGTGCATGCCGACGCGATCACCACGGTCAGCCCGACCTATGCCGAGGAGCTGATGCGGCCCGAATTCGGGATGGGCCTGGAAGGGGTGATCGCGGATCGCGCCGGGGTGCTGCACGGCATCCTCAACGGCATCGACACCGCGGCCTGGAACCCCGGGACCGACCCCGCCATCGCGCGCACCTACGGGGGGCGCAGCCTGCGGCGCAAGGCCGCCTGCCGCGCGGCGCTGCTGAGCGAGTTCGGGCTGGGGGAGGTGCCGGGGCCGCTGGCGGTGCTGGTCTCGCGGCTGACCCACCAGAAGGGGATCGACCTGCTGGCCGAGGCGGTGCCGGGCTTCGTGGCGGCCGGTGGCGGGCTGGCGGTGCTGGGGACCGGCGACGCGGCGCTCGAGGGCGCGCTGCGCGATCTGGCGGCGCGCCATCCCGGCCGGGTGGCGGTGCGGGTGGGCTATGACGAGGCCGCCTCGCACCGGATGTTCGCGGGCGGCGACGCGGTGCTGGTGCCCTCGCGGTTCGAGCCTTGCGGGCTGACCCAGCTTTACGGGCTGCGCTATGGCGCGGTGCCGGTGGTGGCCGCGACCGGCGGCCTCAACGACACCGTGATCAACGCCACGCCGATGGCGCTGGCCGCCGGCGCCGCGACCGGCATCGCCTTCCACCCCACCGACGCGCTGGCGCTGGGGCAGGCGCTGCGCCGGCTGGTGGCGCTGCATGCCCGGCCCGCGACCTGGGCCGCGATCCAGCGCGCCGGCATGCGCCAGCCGCTGGGGTGGGAGGTGTCGGCCGCCACCTACGCCGGCCTTTACGCCGGGCTTGTCGCGTGAGCCGGTTCCAGCCCGCCGGCAACGGCTTCGCCACCGCGCCGGGCCGGCCCGACCCGCTGGGCGCCACGCTGGACGGCGGCGGCGTCAATTTCGCGGTGTTCTCGTCCGAGGCCGAGGCGATCGAGCTGTGCCTGTTCTCGGAGGACGGCCGCCGCGAACGCGCGCGCCTGCCGCTGGTCGACCGCTCGGGCGACATCTGGCACATCCACGTTGCCGGGCTGACGCCGGGCACGCTGTATGGCTACCGCGCGCACGGGCCCTATGCGCCCGAGGGGGGGCTGCGCTTCAACCCCAACAAGCTGCTGATCGACCCCTACGCGCGGGCGCTGTCGGGGCGGCTGCGGTGGTCGGACGCGGTGATGGGCTACAAGGTTGGCAGTTCGCGCGGCGACCTGTCGTTCGATACCCGCGACAGCGCCTTCGCGGTGCCGCGCTCGGTCGTGGTCGATCCCAGCTTCGACTGGGGCGATACCCGGCGCCCGCTGATCGCGCCCGGCGCGCGGGTGATCTGCGAGGCGCATGTGAAGGGGATGACCGCCGCCTGGCCGGCGGTGCCGCGGGGCTTGCGCGGCAGCTACCTCGGCCTGGCCAGCGATCCGGTGATCGAGCACCTCCAGCGCCTCGGGGTGACGACGCTGGAGCTGATGCCGGTGCACGCCTTCCTTGACGACCGCTTCCTGGTCGCGCGCGGCTTGCGCAACTACTGGGGCTACCAGACCATCGGCTTCTTCGCGCCCGAACCGCGCTACCTGAGCCGCGGCGCGGTGTGGGAATTCCAGACCATGGTGCGCAGGCTGCACGCCGCCGGCATCGAGGTGATCCTCGATGTCGTCTTCAACCACACCGGCGAGGGCGACGCGCTGGGGCCGACGCTGTCGCTGCGCGGCCTCGACAACCGCGCCTATTACCGCCTCACCGGGGGCGGGCGGCACTACGAGAACTTCACCGGCACCGGCAACACCCTGAACCTGACCCACCCGATGGTGCTGCGCATGGTGCTGGACAGCCTGCGCCACTGGGTCGAGGTGATGGGGGTGGACGGGTTCCGCTTCGACCTTGCGACGACGCTGGCGCGCGAGGATCACGGCTTCGATGCGCGCGGCGGGTTTCTCGACGCGCTCCGCGCCGACCCGGTGCTGGCGCGCGCGGTGCTGATCGCCGAGCCGTGGGACGTGGGGCCGGGCGGCTACCGGCTGGGCGAATGGCCGTGGCCCTTCGCCGAGTGGAACGACCGCTACCGCGACGGGGTGCGGCGGTTCTGGCGCGGCGATGCCGGCCAGATCGGCGAGCTGGCGCGCCGGCTTCAGGGCTCGGCCGACCTGTTCGACCGCGGCGGGCGGGCGCCCACCGCCTCGGTCAACTACCTCACCGCGCACGACGGCTTCACGCTGGCCGATGTGGTGAGCTATGCCGCCAAGCACAACGCCCCCAACGGCGAGGACAACCGCGACGGCCACCCCGAGAACTTTTCCGACAACCTCGGGGTCGAGGGGCCCACCGACGATGCCGCCATCGCCGAGGCCCGCGCCCAACGGATGCGGGCGATGCTGGCGACGCTCTTCCTGTCGCAGGGCACGCCGATGCTGCTGGCCGGCGACGAGGCCGGCAATTCGCAGGCCGGCATGAACAACGCCTACGCCCAGGACAACGAGATCGGCTGGGTCGACTGGACCGCGATGCCGGAACTGGCGGGCTTCGTCGCCCATCTGGCCGCCTTGCGCCGGGCCCATCCGTGCCTGCGCCAGACCCGCTTCCTGCACGCCCGCACCCGCCCCGCCGACGGCGCCCCGGATCTGGAATGGTGCCTGCCCGACGGCCGCAGCCCCGTCGAGGCCGACTGGCAGAACCCGCAGGCGCGCGCGCTGGGCGTGCTTTACCGCATCGCCGCCGATACCCCGGCCCACGCGCTGGCGCCGGGGGACGAGGGCGACAGCGTGCTGGCGCTGTTCAACGCCGGCCCCGAGGTGGCGTTGCACCTGCCGCCGCCGCCCGAGGGGCGGCACTGGCGGCTGGTGCTGAATTCGGCCACGCTGGAACAGCCCGATCCGGGCACCGGCGCCGCGCCGCCCGACACGCTGCCCGCGCAGGCGGCGCTGGCCTTCGCGGCCCTCGGCGGCGCCGGCCCAACGACAGGGAGGACATCATGACCCGCATCGCCACCACCCCCATCGCCGGGCAAAGGCCCGGCACCTCGGGCCTGCGCAAGAAGACGCGGGTGTTCATGGGGCGCCACTACCTCGAGAATTTCGTGCAGGCGATCTTCGACGCGATCGGCGGTGCGGCGGGGAAAAGCTTCGTGCTGGGCGGCGACGGGCGGTTCTTCAACGACCGCGCGGCGCAGGTGATCCTGCGCATGGCCGCCGCCAACGGCGCGGCGCGGGTGATCGTGGGGCAGGGCGCGCTGCTGTCCACGCCCGCCGCCTCGCACCTGATCCGGCTGCGCGGCACCGACGGCGGGCTGATCCTGTCGGCCAGCCACAACCCGGGCGGCGAGGAGGCCGACTTCGGGCTCAAGTTCAACACCGCCAACGGCGGCCCCGCGCCCGAGGCGGTGACCGCGGCGATCCACGCCGCCTCCGAACGGCTGCGCGAATACCGCATCCTCGAGGCCCACGACATCGACCTGTCGGCGCCCGGCGAGGCCACGCTGGGCGCGATGACGGTCGAGGTGGTCGACCCGGTCGCGGCCTATGCCGAGTTGATGGAGCGGCTCTTCGACTTCGACGCCATCCGCGCGCTGATCGCCGGCGGCTTCCGGCTGCGGTTCGACGCGATGTGCGCCGTCACCGGCCCCTATGCCGCCGAGATCCTCGAGCGCCGGCTGGGTGCCGCCCCGGGCTCGGTCGTCAACGCCACGCCGCTGCCCGATTTCGGCGGCATGCACCCCGACCCGAACCCGACCTGGGCGCACGAGCTGATGGCGGTGATGAACGGCCCCGGCGCGCCCGATTTCGGCGCCGCCTCGGACGGCGATGGCGATCGCAACCTGATCGTCGGCCCCGGCGTCTATGTCAGCCCGTCCGACAGCCTTGGCGTGCTGGCCGCCAACGCCCACCTCGCGCCCGGCTATGCGGCCGGGCTGAAGGGGGTGGCGCGCTCGATGCCGACCTCGGCCGCGGTCGACCGCGTGGCGCAGGCGCTGGGGATCGAGTGCCACGAGACGCCGACCGGCTGGAAGTTCTTCGGCAACCTGCTCGATGCCGGCCGCGCGACGCTGTGCGGCGAGGAAAGTTTCGGCACCGGCTCGGACCATGTGCGCGAGAAGGACGGGCTGTGGGCGGTGCTGCTGTGGCTCAACATCCTTGCCGCGCGGGGCGAGGGGGTGGGCGCGGTGCTGGCCGGCCACTGGGCGCGGTTCGGGCGCAACTACTACTCGCGCCACGATTACGAGGGGCTGCCGGTCGAGGGCGCCGAGGCGATGATGGCCGACCTGCGCGCGTGCCTGCCGTCGCTGCCCGGCGCCGAGGTGGCGGGGCTGCGGGTGACGGCGGCCGACGAGTTCGCCTATCGCGATCCGGTGGATGGCTCGGTCTCGACCGGGCAGGGGCTGCGGGTGGCGTTCGAGGGCGGCGCGCGGGTGGTGCTGCGGCTGTCGGGCACCGGCACCGAGGGGGCGACGCTGCGCCTGTATCTCGAGCGCTACGAGGGCCCCGAGGGCGACCTGGCGCAAGATCCGCAGGCGGCGCTGGCCCCGGTGATCGCGGCGGCCGAGGCACTGGCCGGCATCGCCGCCCGCACCGGCCGCACCGCGCCGGATGTGGTGACCTGAGCGGGAAGAACGCCAGAGGTCTTGCGGCCCGCAAGGCGTTGCCACGTCGTTCTGCTCTGCCGTGGCTGCGCACCTGCCCGCGCCCGGCCTCATGTCGATCAGGTCTGGCGGGGGGTGTTTCGCGGCAACCGCCCCGGCCTGATCGCCAGCGCGCGCAGCGCGTTCAGGATCACCGCGACGTCGATCGCCTCCTGCAGCAGCGCGCCCTCGACCGGGCTCAGCCAGCCCGCCGCCGCCGCCAGCATCCCCAGCGTGGACAGCCCGATCCCCGCCGCCACGCTTTGCAGCGCGATGGCGCGGGCGCCGCGCGCGATCACCAGGCCGGGCAGCAGCCGGTCGAGCTGGTCGACCAGCAGCACCACCTCGGCCGCCTCGGCCGAGGCGGCGGCGCCGCGCGCGCCCATCGCCACGCCGACATCGGCCGCCGCCAGCGCCGGCGCGTCGTTGACCCCGTCGCCCACCATCAGCACCGGCCCGCCGGCCCGCTCGGCCCGCACCAGCGCCACCTTGGCCTCGGGCGTCAGTTCGGCGTGGACGGCATCGAGGCCCAGCCCCGCGGTCAGCGCCTGCGCCACCTCGGCGCGGTCGCCGGTGGCCAGCACCAGGCGCGTGAAGCCCAAGGCCCGCAGCCCCGCCAGCAGTTCCGGCGTGCCCTCGCGCAGCCCGTCGGCCAGCACGATCTCGCCCGCCGCCGCGCCGTCGATCGCCACGGCCACCACCGCCTCGCCGGCGGCGCGGTCGGGCGAGGGCGACGGCGACGGCGCGTCGAGCGTCGCGGCGACGAAGCCGCGCCCGCCCACCGCCACGCGCCGCCCGTCGACGCGGCCGGTCAGCCCCTCGCCGGCAGCCTCCTCCACGCCCTCGGGCACCGCCAGCGCAAGGCCGCGCGCCCGCGCTTCGGCCACCAGCGCCGCGGCCACCGGGTGGGTCGAGGCCTGATCGAGCGCGGCGGCCAGCCCCAGCACCTCGTCCGCCTCGAACCCCGGCTCGGGGCGGATCGCGACGATCCCCGGCCGCCCGTCGGTCAGCGTGCCGGTCTTGTCGAGGATCGCGATCCGCGCCCGCGCCAGCGCCTCGAGCGGGCGCGCGCCCTTGACCAGCACCCCGAAGCGCGCCGCCCGCGACAGGCCGGCCACCCATGCCACCGGCACCGCCAGGATCAGCGGGCAGGGCGTGGCCACCACCAGCACCGCCACCGCGCGCACCGGATCGCCGCTGAAGCCCCACGCCGCGCCGGCCAGCGCCAGCGTCAGGCCCAGGAACGCCAGCGCCCAGCGGTCGGCCAGCCGCGCCATCGGCGCGCGCGAGGCCTGCGCCGCCGACACCAGCCGCACGATCCCGGCATAGGTGCTTTCGGCCGCCGGGCGGGTGGCGCGCAGGTCGAACGGCGCGCCGGCGTTGGTCGCCCCGCTCATCGCCGCGGCGCCGGGGGCAAGGCGCTGCGGCTCGGCCTCGCCGGTCAGCGCGGCGCAATCGAGCACCGCGGTATCCTCGACGTCGCCGTCCACCGGCAGCACCGCGCCATGGGCGATCAGCAGCAGGTCGCCGGGGGCGATGGCGTCCAGCGCCACCTCTTCCAGCCCCCCGTCGCGGTGGCGGGTGGCGCTGCGCGGCACCCGCTCCAGCAGCGCGTGCATCTCGGCCCGCGCCCGGCCCTGGGCATAGACCTCGAGCATGTTGCCACCGGCATACATCAGCGCGACCACGGCGGCGGCCAGCGTCTCGCCCACCGCAAGGGCCGCGCTCATCGACAGCGCCGCGACGATGTCGAGGCCGTAGGAACCGGCGCGCAGCCCGGCCACGATCTCGCGCGCCAGCGCCGCCAGCACCGGCACCACGCCCGCCGCCCACAGCCCTTCCGCCAGCCCCGGCCGGCCGGCCAGCGCCGCGACGCCGCCCGCAACCAGCCCCGCCAGCGCGACCGCGACCAGCGCCTTGCGCAGCCGCTCTTCCGTCATGCCCGTCATGCCCGTCCCTCAACCATGGGCGCCCGGCGCGCCCGGCAGCCCGAGGATCGGCGCAAACCGCCCCGGGCACAATCTGCCGCTCGATCCGCGGCATTGAAGCAGCCCCGCCGCCGGCCGGGGCGACGGGGCCGCCGGGTGCCCGGAGAGAGAGCGTGGCCACCCGGAGGAAGCCGGGGCAGCCGGGCCGGACACCCGTATCTGACGTCAGCGCCCGCGGTCGTTGCCGCGAACTCTGTCGTCGTCGTCCTTGTAGTCGATCTCGATCACCTCGAGCGTGCCGGGGTGAATGTCGGCCTCGAATTGCCAGCCGTCGGCGTCGCGGCCCGTGATCTCGTAGCAGCCATCGTCGGTGCCGATCCGTTCCAGCGTCCAGTCGCGGGCCTCGGCCATCAGCGTCACCGCCTCGCGCGCCTGCCATTGCGCCATCGGCAGCGTGCAGCCGTCGTCGTCGCCGCCGCCGCCGCCACCGTCGGCAACGGCGGCCCGGGCGGTGCCGGCCGCGAGGATCGCCGCGAGCGCCGCCATCGTCACAAGTGCCCGCATCGCCGTTTCTCCCTCCGGTTTCCGGCTCCGGTGATGCCGCGCCCGGCTTACCGCAGTCTGAACGCCACTGGAACCGGGCTTCAGGCCGGCGTAATCCTGGGCGTGCCCTGTGGCGGACGCGGGGCGGGGCGAAAGGGCCGGAATGCGCATTCTGCTGATCGAGGACGACGCCGTGCTGGGCGCCGCGGTGCGCGACCAGATCGCCGCCGACGGCCATTCGGTGGACTGGACGACGCGCCTCGACGACGCCGAAGACGCGCTCGCGGTGGTGCGCTACGACCTGATCCTGCTCGACCTGATGCTGCCTGACGGGCGCGGCCAGCCGTTCCTGCGGGACTTGCGCGCGCGGGGCGACGCGACGCCGGTGATCATCCTCACCGCGCTCGACCGCATCGCCGACCGGATCGAGGGGCTGAACGCCGGCGCCGACGATTACCTCGTCAAGCCGTTCGACCTGTCCGAACTTTCGGCCCGCATCGCCGCCGTCTCGCGCCGCTACGACGGCAATCCCAACCCGTTGCTGCGGATCGGCCCGCTGGAGGTGGACCTTGCCGCGCGCAGCGTCGCCCGCGACGGCCGCGCGGTGGCGCTGACGGCGCGCGAATGGGTGCTGTTCGAGGCGCTGGCGCGCCGGCCGGGGCAGCTTTTCTCGAAGGCGCAACTTGAAGAGCGGCTCTATTCCTTCGAGGCCGAGGTGGAAAGCAACACCATCGAGGTGCACATCAGCCGACTGCGCAAGAAACTCGGCCACGACGCGATCGAGACGGTGCGCGGCCTCGGCTACCGGCTGGTGCGGCGATGAGGCTGGGGCCGCAGACGCTTCAGGGCCGGCTGGCGCTGGCGATCGGCGCCGGGATCACCGTGATCTGGATGGCCGCCGCTGCCGTCACCGGCCTGGTGATGATGCACGAGATCGGCGAGGTGTTCGACTCGACGCTCGAGGAAACCGCGCAGCGCATCCTGCCGGTGGCCGCGGTCGAGATCATCGGCCGCGACGAGATCGGGGTGGATCTGCGGGTGGCCACCCTGCGCCAGCACGAGGAATTCTTCACCTATCTGGTGCGCGACGATCAGGGCCGGGTGCTGATGCGCTCGCATTCGGCGCAGGAGGCGGTGTTTCCGCCCTTCGACGGGGTCGGGTTCCGCACCACCGCCACCCACCGCATCTACCACGACGCCGCCCTGCGCGGGGCGATCACCATCTCGGTGGCCGAACCGCTGGCCCACCGCGACGCGGTGGCGCGCGGCATCGCGCTGAACCTCGCGCTGCCGCTGGCGGTGGTGATCCCGCTGGCGCTGGGTGGCATCGTGGTGCTGGTGCGCGCCAACCTTGCGCCGCTGCGCCGGCTGCGGGCGTCGCTGGAACGGCGCGGCGCGGGCGATCTTTCGGCGCTGCCCGAGGGCGGGCTGCCGGCCGAACTGGTGCCGGTGGCGCAATCGGTCAACCGGCTGATGGGCCGGCTCGACAGCGCGCTCGCGGCCGAGCGCAGCTTTGCCGCCCATGCCGCGCACGAATTGCGCACCCCGCTGGCCGCCGCGCTGGCCCAGACCCAGCGGCTGATCGTCGAGGCCGGCGACGGGCCGGCGGCGGCGCGCGCGGGCGAGATCGAGGCGGCGCTGCGCCGGCTGCACCGCACCGCCGAAAAGCTGTTGCAGCTTGCCCGCGCCGAGGGCGCGACGCTGCGCACCGGCGCCGCCCCGGCCGACCTGCGCCCGGTGCTGCGGCTGGTCGCCGAAGACGTCGCCCGCGCCGAGGGCGCGGCCGGGCGCATCGCGCTGGCGCTGCCCGAGGCGCCGGTTCTGTCCGACCTCGATCCCGACGCGGTCGCGGCGCTGGCGCGCAACCTGATCGAGAACGCGCTGCGCCATGGCGCGGCGGGGGAAACCGTGGCGGTGCGGCTGGTGCCCGAAGCGGAAGGGCGGGGCGCGCGGCTGGTGGTGCGCAACACCGGCCCGGTGGTGCCGCCGCAGGTGCTGGCCGGGCTGTCGGCGCGCTTCGTGCGCGGCGCCACACGGTCGGGCGGCAGCGGGCTGGGCCTTGCCATCGCGCGCTCGATCTCCGAGCGGGCGGGCGGCGGGCTTGTCCTGCGCTCGCCGGTGCCGGGGCGCGCGGACGGGTTCGAGGCGGAGGCCGACCTCGGGCCCGCGACCGCGTGACCGCCTATGCCGCGGGCGGTGGCGTCGGCGCGCGGGGGCGGCGCCCGGCGGCATGTTCGCGCGCGAGGACGTAAAGCCCCGCGGCCACCGTCACCGCGATGCCGGCCGCCGCCGCGCCTTGCGGCAGGTCGGCGAAGAACAGCCAGCCGATCAGCGTCGCGAACGGGATCTCGAGGTATTGCATCGGCGCCAGCGTCGCCGCCGGCGCGTGGCGCAGCGCGCCGGTCATGAGCAGGTGCCCGAAGGTGCCGATCAGCCCCATCGCGGCCAGGATGCCCCATTGCCCCGCCGTCGGCGCCACCGGCGCCATGCCGTCGCCGCCGAACAACGCCGCCAGCGCCAGCGCCGGCAACAGCACCGCGCTGGCCATCATCCCGCTGACCGCCTGCAACACCACCGCGTCGACCTCGCGCGCGATGGTGCGGGTGATCAGCATGAACACCGCGAACAGCACCGCCACCGCCAGCGGCAGCACCACCACGAGGCCGACGTCGAGGAAACTTGGCTGCATCACCAGCAGCGTGCCGGCGAAGCCCACCACGCAGGCGCCAAGCCGGCGCGGCCCGACCTCTTCGCCCAGCACCGCCCAGCCCAGCAGCAGCATCACGAACGGCATCACGAAGACGATGGCGATGGTGTCGGCCAGCGGCAGGAACTGCAACGCCGCGAACATCAGCCCCAGCGCCAGCACATGGACCAGGCTGCGCGCCACCGTCGCGCGCAGCACCCTGCCGCGCATCCGCAGGCTCTGGCCGCGCCACAGCACGATCGGCGCCAGCAGCAGCGCCTGCGCCGCGAAGCGCACGGTCACGACCTGAAGCACCGGCATCACCGCGCCCAGCATCTTTGCCAACCCGTCGCCCAGCGGCGCGAGCAGGCAAAAGCCGACGATCATCGCCATCCCGAGCATCGGGCGGTCGGCCGCGGGGGCCGCGGGGGCAGGGCCTGCACTGTGCGCCATGGCCCTTTCCTAGGCCACAAGCGCGGATCGCGAAAGGGGGGTGGCGGGCCTCAGAGCAGCGCGCGCACCTTGGCGGCCACCGCGTCGGCGGTGATCCCGAATTCCCGATAAAGCCGCGCCGCCGGGGCCGAGGCGCCGAAGCCCTCCATGCCGACGAAATCCGCCCGCGCCTCGCGCCCGCGCTCGCCGCACAGCCAGCGGTCCCAGCCGAAGCGGGCGGCGGCCTCGATCCCCACCCGCACCGGCCCCGAGGGCAGCACCTTGCGCCGCCACGCCTCGGGCTGTTCGGCGAACAGCTCCCAGCACGGCATCGACACCACGCGGGTGCCGATCCCCTCGGCCTCCAGAACCGCGCGCGCCTCCATCGCGATCTCGACCTCCGAGCCGGTGGCCAGCAGGATCGCCTGGCGCTTGCCGGTCGCCTCGGCCAGCACATAGGCGCCCTGCGCCGACAGGTTGCGCCCGGTGTAGGCGGTGCGCAGCGTCGGCAGGTTCTGCCGCGTCAGCGCCAGCACCGAGGGCACGCCCGACGCCGTCAGCGCCAGTTCCCAGGCCTCGGCGGTCTCGATCACGTCGGCGGGGCGGAAGACGCGCATGTTGGGCGTGGCGCGGCAGATCGCGAGGTGCTCGACCGGCTGGTGGGTGGGCCCGTCCTCGCCCAGGCCGATCGAATCGTGGGTCATGACGTAGACCACCGGCGCCCCCATCAGCGCCGACAGCCGCATCGCGCCCCGCGCGTAGTCGGTGAAGCACAGGAAGGTGCCGCCATAGGCGCGCAGCCCGCCGTGCAGCGCCAGCCCGTTCATCGCCGCCGCCATCGCATGCTCGCGCACGCCGTAGTGGATGTAGCGGCCCTTGCGGTTGTCGGGCTCGAAGCGGCCGAGGTCGGGGGTGCGGGTGTTGTTCGAGCCGGTCAGGTCGGCCGAACCGCCGATGGTTTCCGGCATCACCGGGTTGACCACGCCCAGCACCATCTCGGACGCCTTGCGGGTCGCGACCTTGGGGCGCTCGTCGATCATCCGCTTGCGGAAGGCGCGCAGGGTGGCGGCCAGCTTCTTCGGCGCCTCGCCGGCGAGGCGGCGGCGGAACTCGGCCTGGCGGTTGTCGGGCAGCGCGGCCAGCCGCCCCTCCCACGCCGCACGCTCGGCGGCGCCGCGGGCGCCGATGGCGGCCCAGTCGTCGCGGATGTCGGCCGGCACCTCGAACGGGGGATGATCCCAGCCCAGCGCCGCGCGCGCGCCCGCGATCTCGTCCGCGCCCAGCGGCGCGCCGTGGGCCCCCGCGGTGCCCGCCTTCTTCGGCGCGCCGAAGCCGATCAGCGTGCGGCAGTCGACCATCACCGGGCGGTCGCTGTCCCTGGCGGCGCGCAGCGCGCGGTCGATGTCGTCGGGGTCGTGGCCGTCGCATTCCAGCACCAGCCAGCCGGCGGCGGCAAAGCGGGCGTGCTGGTCGGTGGTGTCCGACAGGCTGACGGCGCCGTCGATCGAGATGCCGTTGTTGTCCCACAGCACGACCAGCTTCGACAGCTTCTGCATGCCGGCAAGCGCGATCGCCTCGTGGCTGATCCCCTCCATCAGGCAGCCGTCGCCGGCGATCACCCAGGTGCGGTGATCGACGATCTTCGCGCCGAATTTCGCGCGCAGCGCCTCTTCCGCGATCGCCATGCCGACGGCGGTCGCAAGCCCCTGGCCAAGCGGGCCGGTGGTGGTCTCGACCCCCTTGGCGTGGCCGTATTCGGGATGGCCGGCGGTGATCGAGCCCCATTGGCGGAAATTGCGGATCTGATCGAGCGTCATGTCGGCCGAGCCGGTCAGGTGCAGCAGCCCGTAGAGCAGCATCGAGCCGTGGCCCGCCGACAGCACGAAGCGGTCGCGGTCGGGCCAGTCGGGGGCGGCGGCGTCGAATTTCAGGTGGTTGGCGTAAAGCACGGTGGCGACGTCGGCCATGCCCATCGGCATGCCGGGATGGCCCGAATTCGCGGCCTCGACCGCGTCCATGGCCAGCGCCCGCAGCGCGGAGGCGCGCTTCCAGTGGTCGGGATGGGCGGCGCGCAGGGCGGCGAAGTCCACGGCGGGCAGGGCTGAGGCGTCCACGGGCTGAAATCCTTCGTGTGGGGCGAGGGTCGGGCGGGTGATAGCAGGCTGCGCCCCGAGATCAAGGCGGGATCAAGCTCCCGCCGTAAGCCCTTGGCACAAAAGGGGGCGCATCCGGGCGCCGGATTGCGCTAAGATGCGGCAGGCCCGGGCTGGGGCCGATTCGCAGCAAGAAGGGCGCGGATGGAGGAAATCGCCGAACTCGAACGCCGGATCGCCGAAGCGCTGGAGCGGATCGGGCGCGGGCTGGAACGCGGCGCCGCCGTGGCGCCGGGCCCGGACGATGCCACGGCGGCGGGGCCAGACCCCGCGGCGCTGGCCGCGGCCGAGGCCGAGGTGGCGCGGCTGGGCGAGGCGCTCGAAACCGAGCGCGCGACCAACGCCCAGTTGACCGAGCGGGTGCGGGTGCTGCGCGAGAGGCAGGAAACCGTGGTCGCGCGCCTCGAACGCCAGTTGACGCGCACCACCCGCCAGCTCGACGCCGCCGGGCAGGAGTTGCAGCGCCAGCGCCGCGCCGCCGCGGGCCTGCGCGAGGCGCTGGAAAAGCTGACCGCCGCCCAGGCCGAGGGCGTGGCCGAGCCGCACCTGATCAACCGCGCGATGCTGGCCGAACTGGAAAGCCTGCGCGCCGAGCGTCAGGCCGAGATCGCCGAGATGGACGACATCCTTGCCGCGCTCGACCCGCTGGTGGGCAGCGCGCAAGACGAGAGTGCGATGGGGACGGCCGATGCCTGAGGTGACGATCGAGATCGGCGGGCGGAGTTACGAGGTTGGCTGCCAGGACGGCGAAGAGCATTTCCTGCGCGCCGCCGCCAAGGCGCTCGACGCCGAGGCCCAGACCCTGCGCGACCAGATCGGGCGGATGCCCGAGGCGCGGCTGCTGCTGATGGCGGGGCTGATGCTGGCCGACCGCGCCGCCGGCATCGAGGACCAGTTGCGCGACGCCGAGGCGCGGGTGGCCGGGCTGCGGTCGGAGATCGAAAGCCTGCGATCCCGCCCCGCCCCGCCGCCCGAGCGGGTCGAGGTTCCGGTGATCCCGCCGGCGCTGGCCGAGCGGCTGGCCGAACTGGCCGCCCGCGCCGAGGCGCTGGCCGGGCGGGTGGACGAGACCGCGCCCTGACCCCGCGCGGCGCGCCGGCCGCAGGCGGGGGCTAAGATGAGTATTTGGACCAAGGTGAAGGGACGGGGTGAAGGTGGCCCGGCGCTCAGGCGTTGGCTTCGCGGATCTTGTCGGCGGCGGCCTTGTCGTAGGCCACGCCCTTGGCCTCGAGCAGCTTGTCGAGTTCGCCCGACAGGGTCATCTCGGTGATGATGTCGCAGCCGCCCACGAACTCGCCCTTGACGTAAAGCTGCGGGATCGTCGGCCAGTCGGAGAAGTCCTTGATCCCCTGGCGGATGGCATCGTCGGCGAGCACGTTGACGTCGGCGAACTCGACCCCCATGAAATTGAGCACGCCGGCGACGCGGCTGGAAAAGCCACATTGGGGCATGGATTTGGTGCCCTTCATGAACAGCACCACGTCGTGGGCGGTGATGGTGTCGCGGATACGGGCCTCTGCGTCGCTCATGGGATCACTCCGGTGCCTTGGTGGTGAGGGCCAGCGCGTGCAACTCGCCCGCCGGGCCGTCCATCTTGCCTTTCAGCGCCGCATAGACGGCGCGCTGCTGCTGCACGCGGTTGAGCCCGCGGAAGCTTTCGTCCTCGACGAAGGCGGCAAAATGCGCGCCGTCGTCGCCCGCGACCTCGATCTTCGCGTTCGGAAAACTTGCACGCAGCAGCCTTTCGATGTCGTGCGCCTCGATCGCCATCTCGCGCGTCCCCCTGCGGCCCCCCGGTTGATCTAGGGCAAGCGCCGGGGCGCCGCAAGGGTTGCGGTCACAGCCCGTGCACCGGGCCGACCATGCCCGCGGCGTAATGGCCGGGCACGGTGCAGGCGAATTCCAGCGGCCCGTCGAGCGCCGCGAAGGTCCAGATCAGTTCCGCGCTTTCGCCGGGGCCGACGAGGACGGCGTTGGGACTGTCGTGGTTCATGTGCGGGTGGCTGCCGGTCAGCGAGATCGCGCCCGAGGCCAGCATCGCGGCCATTTCGGCCTCGTGCTCGGCGTGCATGTGCGGCGTGGCGAGGGCGAATTCGTGCAGGATGGCGCCGCTGTTGTGCAGCACGAAGCGGATGGTTTCGCCCGGGGCGACATCCAGCGCGGGCACCGAGAAGGCGATGTCGGTCATCTCGACCTCGATCGTGCGGTCGACCTCGGCGGCGCTGCCGGGGCGGCCGAAGCCGGGCGCGTGGCCGTGCGCGTGATCGCCGGCGGCGAGGGCGGCAAGCGGCACGAGGGCGAGGGCGGCGGCAAGCAGGGTTCGGATCACGGGGCGGGTTCCTTTCGGTCGTGTCGGATCGGGGCGCGCACCGAGGGTGCCCGGCGGGGGCCGCGTGTCAAGGCGTGTGTCGACACGCCCCCGTGAGGTTCAGCCAAAGAGCCGCGCGAAGGTGGCGCGCCACAGCGTGTCGAGATCGGCCAGCGGCGCCGCGCTGGAGCCCATCCGCACCTCGGTGCCGCCGAAGCGGCCGACGCAGGCCAGCGGCACGCCGGCCTGGCCCGCCGCCACCATCAGCGCCTCGGCCGCGTCGAACGGGCAGGCGAGCAGGTAGCGGGCCTGGTCCTCGCCCCACAGCGTCGGGGTGTCGAGGGTGTCGAGCGTCACCCCGAGGCCGGCGTTGGCCGCCATCTCGAATGCCGCAAGCGCGAGGCCACCGTCGGAAAGATCGCACGCGGCGCGGATCAGGGCGCGGTTGGCGCGCACGAATTCGCCATGGCGGCGCTCGGCCTCCAGATCGACCGGGGGGGGCGGGCCGTCGTCGCGGTTGAACACCTCGGCCAGCAGCGCCGAGCGGCCGAGGTGGCCGCGGGTCTCGCCGATCACCAGCACGAGGTCGCCGTCGGCGGGATGGGCGGCGATGATCTCGTCAAGGCTTTCCAGCAGCCCGACGGCGCCGATGGTGGGGGTGGGCAGGATCGCCGCGCCGTCGGTTTCGTTGTAGAGACTGACGTTGCCCGACACGATCGGCATGCCAAGCGCGCGGCAGGCCTCGCCGATGCCCCGGATCGCGCCGACGAGCTGGCCCATGATCTCGGGCTTTTCGGGGTTGCCGAAGTTGAGGTTGTCGGTTGCCGCCAAGGGCCGCGCGCCGACCGCGCAGAGGTTGCGGTAGGCCTCGGCCACCGCCTGCCGGCCGCCCGCCACCGGGTCGGCGGCGACGTAGCGCGGCGTCACGTCGGCGGTGAAGGCCAGCGCGCGGGTCGTGCCGTGCACCCGCACGATGCCGGCGCCGAGGCCGGGCACGCGGAGCGTGTCGGCCATCACCTGGTGGTCGTATTGCTCCCACACCCAGCCCTTGTGGGCGTAGGAGGGGCACGCGATCAGCGCGCGCAGCGCGTCGAGCGGGTCGATCTGCGGCACGTCGTCCATGCCCGGCGCGGGCGGGGTTTCCACCCAGGGCCGATCGTATTCGGGCGCCTGCGACGACAGTTGCGACAGCGGCAGGTCGGCCGCCACCGCGCCGCCATGCGTGATCACGAAGCGATCCTCGGGGATGGTTTCGCCGATCACCGCGAAGTCGAGATCCCATTTGGCGAAGATCGCGCGGGCCTCGGCCTCCTTCTCGGGGCGCAGGACCATCAGCATGCGCTCCTGCGATTCCGACAGCATCATCTCGTAGGCATTCATCCCCGCCTCGCGCTGGGGCACCTTGTCGAGGTCGAGGCGGATGCCGAGGCCGCCCTTGTCGCCCATCTCGACCGCCGAGCATGTCAGCCCGGCCGCGCCCATGTCCTGAATGGAAATGACCGCGCCCGAGGCCATCAGCTCGAGGCACGCCTCCATCAGCCGCTTTTCGGTGAACGGGTCGCCCACCTGCACGGTGGGGCGCTTGGCCTCGATGGTGTCATCGAATTCGGCGCTGGCCATGGTCGCGCCGCCGACCCCGTCGCGGCCGGTCTTGGCGCCGAGGTAGACCACCGGCATGCCCACGCCCGAGGCCGCGGAATAGAAGATCGCGTCGGCCCGCGCGATCCCGGCGGCGAAGGCGTTGACAAGGCAATTGCCGTTGTAGGCGGGATGGAAGCGCACCTCGCCGCCGACGTTGGGCACGCCGAAGCAGTTGCCGTAGCTGCCCACCCCCTCGACCACGCCGCGCACCAGGTGGGCGGTGCGGGGATGGTCGGGGGCGCCGAACGACAGCGCGTCCATCACCGCGACCGGGCGCGCGCCCATGGTGAAGACGTCGCGCAGGATGCCGCCGACGCCGGTGGCCGCGCCCTGGTGCGGCTCGATATACGAGGGGTGGTTGTGGCTTTCCATCTTGAAGACCACCGCAAGGCCTTCGCCGATGTCCACGACGCCGGCATTCTCGCCCGGCCCGCAGATCACCTGCGGCCCCTCGGTGGGCAGGGTGCGCAGCCATTTCTTCGACGACTTGTAGGAACAATGCTCGTTCCACATCGCCGAGAAGATGCCGAGTTCCGTGAAATTCGGCGCCCGGTTGAGGATGCGCAGGATCGCGGCGTATTCGTCGGGCTTGAGGCCGTGGGCGGCAATCAGGTCGTCGGTGATCTCGGGCTCTGTCATGGCGCTTTCCGCAGGCTGCGGCGCCGTTCTAGGCCGGTTGGGCCGCCGGGGGAAGGGTTGGCGCCTTCACGCGCCGCCGGTTTGGCGGGCAAGGGCGTGCCGCGACGCGCAAATGCGCGCCATTTTGCGCGTCGCGCAAAAAAAAGGCCGAGCAAAAGCTCGGCCCAAGTCCAACAGGGAGGTAAAGACGTCAGCAGGTCGCCCTGCCGTCGCCTTCAAGGGTGAAATAAGAGTGCGCATCGCACGGTTCAAGAAGAATCGCGCGGCGCCGCGGCATGTCTGCTATGCGTCTGCCGCATGACTGGGCGCTTCCTGGGTGCGCCGGCGAAGGGGCATCAACTCTTCCGTAACGAAATCGCGGAAGGCGGCTATACGCTTGGAATGGCGCAATTCTTCTGGATAGGCAAGGAACACCGGAACTTCGGCGCTCTGGACGTCGGGCAGAACCCGGACGAGGTTCTGGAAATCCTCGGTGATGTAATCGGGCAACACCCCGATGCCGAGATCGTTCAGCACCGCCTGCAGCACGCCGAAGTAGTTGTTGACGGTCAGCGTCGACTGGATGTCGTGAACCAGCAGTTCCTGCACCAGCCGCGCGCCCGCCGCGACCTGGTGCGCGCCGGTGGCCTGGCAGATCAGCCGGTGGCCCGAAAGCTCGGCCATGCAGGTGGGCGTGCCGCGCTCGGCGAGGTAGCGGGGGCTGGCGTAAAGCCGCATGTGCACCGCCATCAGACGGCGGCGGATGAGGTCGGCCTGGCTGGGCTCCTTCATGCGGATTGCCACGTCGGCCTCGCGCATCGGCAGGTCGAGCACGCGCTCTTCCAGCATCAGGTCGATCTTGAGGTCGGGATAGCGGCCGTAGAGCGTCTTGAGCCGCGGCGCCAGCCACAGGGTGCCGAAGGCGGTGGTGGTGGTCACCCGCAATTCGCCGAACACCTCGTCCTCGCTGTCGCGGATGCGCGCCGACGCCGCCTCGAGGCGCTTGACCATCGCCGAGGTGGCGTCGAACAGCAGTTCGCCCTGTTCGGTGAGAATCAGTCCGCGCGCGTGACGGTGGAAAAGGGTGGTATCGAGGCTTTCCTCGAGCGCGCGAATCTGGCGCGACACCGCCGATTGCGACAGCCGCAGCGCCTCGCCGGCATGGGTCAGGCTGCCGGCGTCGGCCACCGCGTGAAATATTCTGAGCTTGTCCCAATCCATTTCCGCAACTCTCTGTCCGGGGCTGCCCCTGCCGGAGCATGCAAGTTATCGTGATCTTGTAACCGTGTGCCAACGAAGGGTTGATGAAGTTTCCGGTTTCTAGGTCAGCGAAGATGACCTAATATCCATGGTAGGATCGCGCAAGGGGAGGTGCACGATGATACGCCACGATGTCTCGCTCAGCGACCGTTTCGACCTTGAAAAATCGCCGGTGCTGCTGAATGGCACACAGGCGCTGGTGCGCCTGATGCTTTCGCAGGCATGGCGCGACCGCGCGGCGGGGTTGAACACCGCCGGCTATGTCACCGGCTACCGCGGCTCGCCGCTGGGGGCGGTCGACAGCACTTTCATGCGCGCCGAGAAGTGGCTGACGCCGGCCAACATCCTGTTCCAGGGCGGCCTGAACGAGGATCTGGCCGCCACCGCCGTCTGGGGCAGCCAGCAGGCCGAACTGCGCGGCGAGGGGAAATACGACGGCGTCTTCGCGCTGTGGTATGGCAAGGGCCCCGGGATCGACCGCTCGGGCGACCCGATGCGCCACGCCAATTTCGCCGGCACCTCGCGCCACGGCGGCGTGCTGATGGCGATGGGCGACGATCACACCGCCGAAAGCTCGACCACGCTGCACCAGTCGGACTGGGCGATGGTCGACGCCTACATGCCGGTGATCTCGCCCGCGGGGGTGCAGGAAATCCTTGACTTCGGCCTCTACGGCTATGCCCTGTCACGGTTTTCCGGCCTGTGGGTGGGCCTCAAGACGATGAAGGACACGATCGAGGCAACCGCCGTCGTCGACGGCCGCCCCGACCGGATGCGCTTCCGGCTGCCCGATTTCACGATGCCGCCGGGCGGCCTCAACATCCGCCTTGGCGATACCCCGCCCGAGCAGGAGCGGCGGATGATCGACTTCAAGCGCTTCGCCGCCGAGGCGTTCGCCCGCGCCAACGGCATCGACCGGCGGGTGTGGGGCCGGCCGGGGGCGAAGATCGGCCTTGTCGCGGCGGGCAAGAACTGGCTCGACCTGCAACAGGCGCTGGCGATGCTGGGCATCGACGCGGCCGAGGCCGAGCGCCTCGGGATCACCACCTACAAGGTGGGCCAGACCTTTCCGCTGGACATGGGCGGCTTCCACGACTGGGCCGAGGGGCTCGAACTGATCGTCGTGATCGAGGAAAAGCGCAAGCTGATCGAGGTGCAGGTCAAGGAAACCATCTTCGACGACCGCCGCGGCCGTCGCGTCTACGGCTGGCACAAGGGCGACACCTGGGAGAACGGCCGCCGGGTGGAACTGTTCCCGACCCGCGGCGCGCTCGACCCGCTGTTGATCGCGACCCGGCTGGGCGAGGTTCTGGTGGAAGAGGGGCGCGGCACCGACCGCATCAACTCCGCCCTGCAACACCTTGACGAGGCGCGAAAAGCCGACAACGCCCAGGATATCGCCGTGCGCACGCCGTGGTTCTGCTCGGGCTGCCCGCACAACACCTCGACCAAGGTGCCCGAGGGCAGCCGCGCCTATGCCGGGATCGGCTGCCACTACATGGTGCAGTGGATGGGGCGCGAGACGCAGGGCTTCACCCACATGGGGGGCGAGGGCGCGAACTGGATCGGCGAGGCGCCGTTTTCCAACACTTCCCATGTTTTCCAGAACCTTGGCGACGGAACCTACAACCATTCGGGGGTGCTGGCGATCCGCGCGGCGCTGGCTGCCGGCACCAACATCACCTACAAGATCCTCTACAACGACGCCGTCGCGATGACCGGCGGCCAGAAGACCGAGGGCGACCTGCCGCCCGAGCGCATCGCGCGCGAATTGCTGGCGATGGGGGTGAAGCACCTCGCCGTGGTGCACGACCCCAAGGAGGAGGTCGATTTTGCCCGCTTCCCCAAGGGCATCGACATCCACCCCCGCGACGAGATGGACGCGGTGCAAAAGAAATACCGCGAGATCAAGGGTGTCTCGGCCATTCTTTACATCCAGACCTGCGCCGCCGAAAAGCGCCGCAGGCGCAAGCGCGGCGCCTTCCCCGACCCGGACCGCCGGGTGTTCATCAACACCGACGTCTGCGAGGGCTGCGGCGATTGCGGCGTGCAGTCCAATTGCGTCTCGATCGTGCCGGTGGAAACCGCGTTCGGGCGCAAGCGCGCCATCGACCAATCGTCGTGCAACAAGGATTTCTCGTGCCTCAAGGGCTTCTGCCCGTCGTTCGTGACGGTCGAGGGCGGCCGGCCGCGCAAGGCCGCGACCCGCGAGATCGAGGTCGGCGATCTGCCCGAGCCGGCGCTGCCGGCGATTTCGGGCACGCACAACGTGGTGGTCACCGGGGTGGGCGGCACCGGCGTGGTGACGGTGGGCGCGATCCTGGCGATGGCCGCCCATGTCGACGGCAAGGGCGCCGGGATGTTGGAGATGGCCGGCCTCGCGCAGAAGGGCGGCGCGGTGCACATCCATTGCCGCATCGCCGAACGGCCCGAGGACATCAGCGCGATCCGGGTGGCCACCGGCGAGGCCGATTGCGTCATCGGCGGCGACCTGGTGGTGACGGCGGGCGGCAAGACCCTGGGTCTGATGCGCCCCGGGCGCGCCGGCGCGGTCGTCAACAGCCACGAGATCGTCACCGGCGAGTTCACCCGCAACACCGAGTTCCGCCTGCCGGGCGAGCGGCTGACGCTGGCGCTGGAAGCGCGGCTGAAAGAGCGGCTGTGGCGCTTCGACGCCACCGAACTGGCGCGCCGGGTGATGGGCGATTCGATCTATTCCAACATGATGGTGTTCGGGGCGGCGTGGCAGCACGGGCTGATCCCGGTCGGCCATGAGGCGATCGCACGGGCGATCGAGCTGAACGGCACCGCCGTCGAGGCCAATGCCCGCGCCTTCGAGCTTGGCCGCTGGGCGGCGCTCAACCCGCAGGCGGCGGCCGAGGCGGCGGCGTCCGAGGCCCCCGTGGCGCCCGATCCTGCGGCCCCCGATCCGGCGGCGGCGATCGAGACCCGCGCGCGCCATCTCGAGGCCTATCAGGATGCCGCCTACGCCGCCCGCTTCCGCGCGCTGGTGGCCCGCGCGCCCGACGCGCGGCTGCGCGAGGCGGTCGCGAAGGGCTATCACAAGCTTCTTGCCTACAAGGACGAATACGAGGTGGCGCGGCTGCACCTGGAGAGCGCCGAAAAGGCCGCGGCCGAGTTCGAGGGCGATCTGCGGCTGCGCTTCCACCTTGCCCCGCCGATCCTGACCGGCACCGGCCCCGACGGCCGCCCCAGGAAGCGCGAGTTCGGGCCCTGGGTGCTGCGGCTGTTCGCGGTGCTGGCGCGGATGAAGCGGCTGCGCGGGACGCTGTTCGACCCGTTCGGGCACTTTGCCGAACGCCGGATGGAGCGCGCGCTGATCGCCCAATACGAGGCCGACATGGCCGAAGTGCTGCCCGCCGTCACCGACGACACCCGCGAGATCGCGGTGGCGCTGGCCGAACTGCCGCTGAAGATCCGCGGCTTCGGCCCGGTCAAGGCGGCGGCCGAGCGCACGGCGGCCAAGCGCCGCGAAGAGCTTCTGGCGGCGCTCCGCGCCGGCGGCACCCCGGTGCGCGCGGCGGCCGAGTAGATCGGCCGCGGGCGCGGCCGAACGCCTCCGGCGGGAGTATTTTCGCCAAGATGAAGCGGGGGCGAAAGCGCTGGCATGGGCGGGCGTTTTGCGCGAAAGGATGGGGGCAGGCGGGCGGCGGAGGCGGGCCATGGCGGTGGGGATGTTCGATTCGGGGCTGGGCGGGCTGACCGTGCTCGATGCCGCGATGCGCCGGCTGCCCGAGGTGCCCTTCGTCTATTATGGCGACAACGCCCACACCCCCTACGGCGTGCGCGATGCCGACGACATCTTCGCGCTGACCACCCGCGGGGTGGAGCGGCTGTGGGACGAGGGCTGCGACCTGGTGATCCTGGCCTGCAACACCGCCTCGGCGGCGGCGCTGAAGCGGATGCAGGAAACCTGGGTGCCGAAGGGCAAGCGCGTGCTGGGCGTGTTCGTGCCGCTGATCGAGGCGCTGACCGAGCGGGCCTGGGGCGACAACAGCCCCCCGCGCGAGGTGGCGGTGCGCCATGTGGCGCTGTTCGCCACGCCGACCACGGTGGCCACCCGCGGCTTTCAGCGCGAACTGGCCTACCGCGCCATCGGCGTCGATGTCGAGGCGCAGCCCTGCGGCGGCGTCGTCGACGCGATCGAGGCGGGCGACATGATCCTGGCCGAGGCGCTGGTGCGCAGCCATGTCGCGGCGCTCAAGCGGCGGATGCCGAAGCCGCAGGCGGCGGTGCTGGGCTGCACCCATTATCCGCTGGTCGAGCAGGTTTTCGCCGAGGCGCTGGGCCCGGAGGTGAGCGTGTTCTCGCAGCCGCGCCTGGTCGCCGACAGCCTGGCCGACTACCTGCAGCGCCGCCCCGAGATGCTGGGGCCGGGCACCGAGGCGCGGTTCCTGACCACCGGCGATCCCGGCGCGGTGTCGGACCACGCGACGCTGTTCATGCGCCGCGGCATCCGGTTCGAGCCGGCGTTCGGCTAGAGCATGTCGCGCAAAAGTGGGAACCGGTCTTGCGCTGCTCGGACATGCGAAATCAGAAGGTTGGAGTGGGTCGCGTGAATGCGGATGAACGCGATCCGCTCTGGCGCCGGCGCCTGCTGCGAACCGTCGCAGCGATCGGGGCTGGCAAAGATGGCCCGGGCGCCTATCCTGACCGGGCTGGCAGCGGGGAATGGGAACGATGAAGGGGCTCAAGAAGAAACGCCGGGTGCAGGTGATCGTGGTCGCGGCGCTGGCGCTGGCGCTGTCGACGGCGCTGATCGGCTACGCGATGCGCGACGGGATCAACTTCTTCATGTCGCCGGCGCAGCTCGTCGAACGCCCGCCCGCGCCAAACCAGGTGGTCCGCATCGGCGGGCTGGTCGAGGCCGGCAGTCTGGTGCGCGGGCAGGGCGAGACGATCCGCTTTTCGGTGACGGACGGCGGCGCCTCGGTGCCGGTGGTCTACCGCGGCGTTCTGCCCGACCTGTTCGGCGAGAACGAGGGCATGGTCGGCACCGGGCGCTATGTCGACGGGGTGTTCGAGGCCTCGGAGATCCTTGCCAAGCACGACGAGACCTACATGCCCAGGGAAGTCATCGACGCGCTGAAGGCGCAGGGCACCTACGTCGAGCCCGGCGAAAGCTGAGGCCCCGGCCCAAGGGGCGCGGCGGTTCAGGCCGCGCGCGCGGCCAGGCGCGCGGCGATGAGGCGGAACGGCACCAGCGCGGCCAGCGCCAGTGCCAGCTTCACCCCCCAGTCGGCGGCGGCAAGGCTGACCCACAGCGGCGCCACCGGCCCCGCGCCCAGCAGCGGCAGCGCCTCGTTCGCCCAGGAAACGTCGTTGCCGGGCTCGAGGAACGCCAGGTGGCCCGAGAACGCGACGGTGAAGAACAGCGCCGTATCCACCGACGATCCCGCCAGCGACGACACCAGCGGCGCCCGCCACCAGCGCCCGGCGCGCATCCGGTCGAACACCGCGACGTCGAGCAATTGCGCCGTCAGGAACGCGAGGCCGGAGCCGGCGGCGATGCGCCAGGTCACCAGCGGCCCGGCCTCGCCCATGATCTGGGTGCCGACGGCCGAGGCGGCCAGCCCGGTCGCGAAGCCCGCCAGCACCACCTTGCGCGCCGCCGCCGGCCCGCAGGCGCGGTTGGTCAGGTCGGTGACGAGGAAGGCGAGCGGGTAGGTGAACGCGCCCCATGTCAGCCACTGGCCGACGAGGAACTGCACCAGGATGTTGGCGGCCAGCACGATCGCCGCCATCGCGGCGATGCCGTAAAGCTCGGGTCGGGTCATCTGCGGTTGTTCCGTTTTGGCAAGGTGGCGGAGACTTGGCCCCGCATGGCCGGGGCACCCCCGCTTAGCGCGCCGGGGCCGCGTGGACAAGCCCCGCCGAGGCCCGCGACGTGCCCGGGTCGGGCCGGTCGCCATCGTCGCAGGACGGGCAATCCTGCGCCTCCGGCCCGCCGCCGGTCGCGTCGGCCTCGGGCAGGCGGTATTCCACGATCTCGCCGCGCTGGGCGGGAAAGAAATTGTCGTCGGCGATCATCGTCGCGCGCAAGGCCCCCGCGCCATCGCGCCATACCGACAGCCCTTCGAGGTTGTCATGCCGGCCGGGCAGGGTTTCAAGCAGCACCGCGCCCGCCCCCTCGCCCGCGGGGCCGAAGCGGCGCAGGCGGGTGGCGAAGCCGGCCAGCCCGGCAAAGCGGCGTTCGAGCAGGTAGAAATTGCCGTCGGGGCCGAAATCGGCGCCGACGGGGCGAAACTCGGGGCTGCCCGGCAGGTCGCGCAGGTGTTCCCAGCCGCTGCTGCCCAGCCGCCACAGCGGCAGCGTGCCGTCGGGGTTCGGGGTTTCCTCGGGCAGGGTGTAAAGCCGGCCGGCGGCGTCGCGGGCCAGCGCCTCTAGGCCGCCGTTGCGGGGCAGGGCGGCGAAGGCGGGATTGGCGGGCAGGAAGCGGTGGGTGCCGTCCGGGGCCAGCGCCAGCACCCGCTGTATCCCCTCGAACGAGGCGAAGAGGGTGCCGTCCGGCGCCGTGGCAAGCCCCTCGGCGTCGGCGTGCCCGCCGCCGGGGCCGGTCAGGGGCAGGGCGGGGCCGAACGCCACCGCCTGCGGCCGGCCGTCGGGGGTGCGCGCGATGGTGCCCCGGAACAGGCCGTTGCGGTCGGACAGCGCGGCAAAGCCCGCCCCGTCGGGATCGAGGGCGATGGCCGAAAAGCCGCCCAGCCCCGGCCCCCGCGGCAGCGCCACGACGCCGTCGAACTGCGCCGGGCCCGCGGCCGGCAGAAGGCCCGCAAGCGGCTGCACCGCGGCGCAGGCGGCCCCGAAGACCGCGCAGAGGATCGCCGCCTTCATCGCGCGCCGGTCATGGTGCCGCCACCAGCGCCGCGCATTGCGCCGGCAGGTCGGCCAGCGTGAACGCGCGCGCGCCGCGCGGCGGCGGCGGGGCGGCGGGGTCGGGCGGCGGCGGGTTCTTCAGCGCCTCGAGGTAGTCGGTCACCCACCACGCAAGCGAGGCGTCGCAGCCGTCGCCGCCGTTCGACAACTCGGCCACGGTCGGGGTCTGGTTCACGCAGCCGCGGGCCCCGCGCGGGCAGCGCAGGCGGACGTGGAAATGGGTGTCGTGGCCATACCACGGCCGGATCTTCTGCAACCAGCCGCGGTCGGCGCGGGTGGCGGCGCGGCACAGCGCCACCTTCACCGGCGGGGTGACGAAGATGCGGTCGACCCGCCTGTCCTCGGCGGCGGCGCGCAGGATGGCGGCGTGCGCCGGCGTCCAGGCGGCGTTGACGTCGGTCTGCGCGGCATTGCGCACCGAGATCGACGACAGGCTTTCGCGCTCGGCCCGGCTCAGGTTCAGCCGGCGGGGCGGCAGCATCCAGATGTCGGCGTCAAGCCCGATCTGGTGGCTGGTGTGCCCCGAGGTCATCGGCCCGCCGCGCGGCTGGCTGATGTCGCCGACATAAAGCCCCGCCCAGCCCTGCGCGGCGGCTGCGCGGCTGAGGTCTTGCAGGAAGTCCACCGTCACCGGCGCGCCCCAGGCGCGGTTCCGCGACGGGCGCATCACCGCCCAGGTGGGCCCGCTGGCCGGCATCGCCACCAGCCCCTCGGCGCAGCCGCGGGCGTGGGTGCCGATCGGGCCGGCGGTGCCGGTGGGCGCGGCCACCGCCCCGAACAGCCGGTTGGCCAGCGTCTCCTGCGCCGCCACCGGGGCGGCGGCCAGCGCCAGCACGAGCGCGGCGATCAGGCGGCGGGGTCGGCAAGCCATCTTTCGCTCCTTTCTCCGGCGCCGCGCACGAAGGCCATCAGCCCGAGGCCCAGCGCGAACAGCACGATCAGCGGCAATATCCCGGCCTGCTGGCTGCCGCTGAGGTCGGTCGCGATGCCGATCGACAGCGGCGCGATGAACGAGGTCGCCTTGCCGGTCAGCGCGTAAAGGCCGAACGCCTCGGTCATCCGCGCCGGGTTGGCCTGGCGCACCATCATCGTGCGCGAGGCCGATTGCAATGCCCCGCCGGCGGCCCCGACCAGCGCGCCCAGCGCGTAGAACGCGACGTCGGGCAGCGCCGAGCCCGCGGCCACCGCCAGCCCGAACACCTGCCCGCGCCCGACCTCGGTCAACCCCCAGGTGATCAGCGCCAGCGCCGCGACGCAGGCCACGATCACCGGCTTGGGCCCGAAGCGGCTGTCGGCGCGCCCGCCCAGCCACGCGAACACCGCGCCGAAGATCACCGCGAGGATGCCGAAGGTGCCGACGTTGACGACGCTCCAGCCCAGCACGCCGGCGGCATAGATGCCGCCGAAGACGTAGATGCCGTTCAGCGCGTCGCGGTAGAACATCGAGGCGGCAAGATAGGCCGACAGGCTGGGGGTGCGGGGCAGGCGCAGCAGGGTCGCGCGCAGCTCGGGCCAGGCGCCGGCCAGTGCCGTGCGGATCGGCAGCGCGCCGGGGCGGCGCGGCTCGCGCACCCACCAGAAGAACGGGATCATGAACACCGCATACCACAGCGCCGTCAGCGGCCCGACCGCGCGCGTGCCCTCGCGCGCGGCGGCGTCAAGCCCGAACGCCGGCGCCAGCCCGAGCAGCGTGCGCCCGTCCGCGCCCTCGGCCAGGAACAGCAGCATCGCCACCAGCGTGATCAGCCCGCCGACATAGCCGAACGCCCAGCCGGTGCCCGAGATGCGCCCGATCGCCTCGCGCGGCCCGAGGTCGGGCAGCATGGCGTTGGTGAAGGTGGTGGCGAATTCCATGCCCACCAGCCCGATCCCGAACGCCAGCAGGATCAGCCCGAGGCTGAAATCGTCCGGCCGCGCCCACCACAGCGCCCACGCCCCGGCCACATACATTCCGGAGAACAGCCAGATGAACGGCATCCGCCGGCCAGAGCGGTCGGCCACCGCGCCGAGGAAGGGCGCCAGCAGCGCGATCGCCAGGCCCGCCGCACCGATGCCGTAGCCCCACGCCGCCTGCGCCGCGCTGCCGTCCGCCAGCAGATCCTTGACGTAGGGTGCGAAGATGAAGGTAAGCAGCAGGGTGTTGTAGGGCTGGCTGGCGAAGTCGAAGAAATACCAGCCCCAGATGCGCTGCCGCGCCGAGATCGCCATGCCGCGTCCACTTCGTTGCCGCCTGCGGCCGATAAGACAGGCTGGCGGCGCGGCGCGCAAGCGTTGCCTGCGTCGTATCGCCGCGCGGGCGTGGCCGCGCTCAGTCCCGGTCGCCGCGGATCACCCGCAGCTTCGGCCGGCCGCGCGGCGGCGGCGCGGGCACGAAATCGGCCGCGCCCTCGGCAAGGCCCGGCGGCGGGGCGACCGGCGGCAGCGTGGCGGGGCGCCCGGCGCCGCCGGCCAGCGGCCCCGGATCGGCGGCCAGCGCCTCGATCCGGCGCGAGATCAGCGTCAGGCGGCGCGGGCTGCGCCCCGCCGCCCCCTCGACCGCGAGGCAGCCAAGCGCGCGGTCGGTCGCCCCCGACAGGCCCCGCAGCGGCATCAGCAGCATCCGCCCCATGATCGCCGGCCGCCCGAGGCTGCGCGGCGCGGCCACGATCAGGTCGGCCAGCGCGGGGGTGGCGAACACCGCTTCGAGCACCTCGGCAAGCGCGGCCCGGTCGCCCGGCGCGATCAGCGCCGACAGCGGCATGCCCGCCACCTCCATGCCCATCAGGTCGCACAGCCGCCGCCCGGCGAGGCGGAAGCGGGCATGGCCCGGCGCGATCCGCTCGATCAGGAAGCTGCGGTCGAGCGCGGTCTCGATCCCGCGGGGGCCGATCGCGGCACGGGCCGGCACGTCGCCGGCCCTGGCGCGCAGCGCCTCCCAATAGGCGCGCACCTGCTCGAGGCCGGGATCGGGCGTCATCGCGCCGCCCCCGGCGCCGCCGCGCAACAGCGCGATGACCGCGCCGCCGCTGCCCCTGGCCATCTGCCGCCCGTCCGTCGCATCGCCGATACCCGCCATGTTGCACCGTCTTGTCGCCGGGCTGGCACCCGGCGATTCCCCATGTTAACTCTTGGTAAAGAAGGGTTAGCAAACCCTTAATAGCACAAACGCACGGAAACGCGGGGAAAAACGGCACCAATGGTTAATTCGATGACGGGCTTCGCCCAGCGCGCGGGCGCGGCGGAGGGGGCGGCATGGCTGTGGGAGATACGCGGCGTCAACGGCCGCGGGCTCGACCTGCGGTTGCGCCTGCCCGAGGGGCTTGGCCGGCTCGAGGCGCCGGTGCGCGCCGCCGTCGCCGCCCGCCTCGCGCGCGGCAGCGTGACGCTGTCGCTGCGCCTCGACCGCGCCCGCGCGGCGGTGCCGGCGCTTGACGACGCGGCGCTCGACGCCGCGCTGGCGGCGCTGGCCGTCGTGCGCGCCCGCGCCGAGGCGCAGGGCCTCGCCGTCGGCCCGCTGTCGCCGGCCGAGGTGCTGGCGCTGCGCGGGGTCTGGGACGGCGCCGGCACCGAGGCCGGCGACGATGCCGCCACGGCGGCGCTGGACGCGGCGCTGATGGCCGATCTCGGCCCGCTGCTGGATGCCTTCATCGCCATGCGCGCGGCCGAGGGGGGCGAGCTTGCGGCGCTGCTGGGCGCCCGGCTCGACCGGATCGAGGCGCTGTGCGCGGCCGCGCGCACCGCCGCCGGTGCCCGCGAGGAGGGCGCGCGCAGCGCGCTTGCCGCCGCGCTCGACCGGCTGGCCGCCGCCGCGCCGCCGGTGGACGAGGGCCGGCTGGCGCAGGAACTGGCGATGATCGCGATGCGCGGCGATGTCAGCGAAGAGCTTGACCGCCTTGCCGCCCATGTCGCCGCGGCGCGCGCGCTGCTGGCCGACGGCGGCGCGGTGGGCCGCCGTCTCGACTTTCTGGTGCAGGAATTCCTGCGCGAGGCCAACACCCTGTGCTCCAAGTCGCAAGACAAGGCGCTGACCGCGATCGGGCTTGACCTCAAGGCCACCATCGACCAGATGCGCGAACAGGCGGCGAACGTGGAATAGCGGCGGGGGCGGGAACGGGGCATGGCGCGGCGCGGGCTTCTGCTGATCCTTTCCTCGCCCTCTGGGGCAGGCAAGTCGACGCTGGCGCGCCGGCTGATGGACTGGGACGGGGCGATAGCGTTCTCGGTCTCGGCCACCACCCGCCCGCCGCGCCCGGGCGAGGTGGACGGGCGCGAATACCACTTCTGCACCCGCGATGCGTTCGAGGCCATGGTCGCGGCGGGCGAGATGCTCGAGCACGCCGAGGTGTTCGGCAACCTCTACGGCAGCCCGCGCGCGCCGGTCGAGGCGGCGATGGCCGCGGGCCGCGACACTTTGTTCGACATCGACTGGCAGGGCGGCCAGCAGATCCGCAATTCCAGCCTGGGAAAGGAGGTGGTGTCGGTGTTCGTGCTGCCGCCCTCGATCGCGGCGCTGGCCGAACGGCTGGCCGCGCGCGGGCAGGACGATGCCGACACCATCGCCCGCCGCATGGCGCGCGCGCGCGACGAGATCAGCCACTGGGCGGAATACGATTACGTCCTGATCAACGACGACCTCGACCGCGCAGAGGCCGAGTTGCGCGCCATCGTCACCGCCGAACGCCTGCGGCGCGAACGCCAGCCCGACCTGACCGAACGGGTGCGCGCGCTGAACGCCGAATTCGCGGCGCGGGCAGCTAGCCGGCGATGAAACGGCGCGCCATCTCGGCCTCCTGCCCGCGCATCAGCGACCACGCGGTTTCCATGTGCGCGCGCATGATCGCCCGCGCCGCGCCGGCGTCGCCCTCGCGCAGGGCCATCACCAGCCGCGACTGGTAGTCGCGCCCGCGGGCCCACAGCTCGGGGTTGGGCGGGGCGTAAAGCTCGCGGTAGACGGTCAGGTCGGACAGCAGGTTGACCATGAAGTCGATCACGAAGCCCAGCAGCGGGTTTTCCGCCTGCTCGGCCAGGATCGCGTGGAACCGCAACGAGGCGACGTGCTGCTCGCGTTCCTCGTCGACCGATTTCGAGGGTTCGCAATAGGCGGCGATCGTGTCCTCGAGGCTTTGCAGCACCGCCTCGGGCAGCTTGCCCGCGAGCGATGCGGCCAGCGCCGGCTCCAGCGCGAGGCGCAGTTCGTAGATGTCGTCGATGGTCAGGTTCTGGAAGTAGAAATAGTTTCCCAGCAATGCCTTGGCGCGCTGGCGGCTGACCTCGTGCACGAAGCTGCCGCCGCCGGGGCCGGTGCGGGTGCGGATCAGGCCCTGGGCCTCGAGGATGCGCATCGCCTCGCGGATGGTGCCCTTGGCCATGCCGAAGCGCGCCATCAGCTCGGCCTCGCCCGGCAGCCGGTCGCCGGCCGCGAGCCGCTGGGACACGACCCAGTCCTTGATCGCCTCGGCAACCTTTCCGGGCCGGCTCAGCCGGGCGCTAGAGGTCGAGCGGGTGGTGGCAGGCGGCAAGCTGATCCTCTCCCATCTGGCGCAGCGCCGGGGTTTCGGCGCGGCAAAGCGCGGTGGCGCGCGGGCAGCGCCCGGCGAAGGCGCAGCCGGGCGGCGGGTTGCGCGGGTCGGGCAGTTCGGTGTCGGTCTGTTCGGGCGCGCGCAGGGGCCGGCCCACCGCCGGTGCGCTGTCGGCCAGAAGCCGCGTGTAGGGATGGCGCGGCGTCTTGAAGAGGCGCTCGGCGCGGCCGATCTCGACCACCGAGCCGAAATACAGCACCATCACCCGGTCGCTCACCGCCTCGACCACCGCGAGGTCGTGGCTGATGAACAGGTAGGTGAGGCCGAACTTCTCGCGCAGGTCCACCAGCAGGTTCAGCACCTGCGCCTGCACCGACACGTCAAGCGCCGAAACCGGCTCGTCCAGCACGATGATGCGCGGCGCGGCGGCCAGCGCGCGGGCGATGCCGATGCGCTGGGCCTGCCCGCCCGAAAACTCGTGCGGGTAGCGGTCGAGGAATTCCTCGCGCAGGTTCACGCTGGCGAAGATCTCGGCGATGCGGCGCGCGCGCGCCGGCCGGTCGAGGCCGTGCAGCAGCCGCAGCGGGGTTTCCATGATCTGGCGGATCGAGCGGCGCGGGTTGAGCGACGCGTTCGGATCCTGGAAGACATACTGGATCAGCCGCCCGAAGGCCGCCGGGTCGGCATTGTCGAGCGCCTTGCCCGCGATCTCGATCTCGCCGCCCGAGGGCTCGGTCAGCCCGACCAGCATGCGCGCGAGGGTCGACTTGCCGCAGCCCGATTCGCCCACGATGCCCAGGGTTTCGCCCTCGGCCACCGCGAACGACAGCGGCCGCACCGCCTGCACCCCGGGGCGGTCGGGGCCGAACAGCCGGCGCGGCTGGGCGAAGGTCTTGGACAGGCCGGTGACGCGCAGCGCGGGTGTCATGCCACCGCCTCCTCGGGGAACAGGCAGCGCACCCGGCGCGTGCCGCTGCCCGTCAGCGCCACCTCGCCCGCGCGGCAGACGTCCTGCGCGCGGTCGCAGCGCGGCGCGAAGGCGCAGCCGGCCGGCAGGTCGTGCACCACCGGCGGCAGGCCGGGAATGGCGTGCAACACGCGCCGCCCGCCGCCAAGCTCGGGCACGCAGGCGATCAGGCGGCGGGTGTAGGGATGGGCGGGCGCGGCCAGCACCGCCTCGGTCGGCCCCTCCTCGACGATGCGGCCGGCGTACATCACCGCGAGCCGGTCGCACAATTGCGCGACCACCCCGAAGTCGTGGGTGATGAACACGATCGCCAGCCCCCGCTCGCGCCGCAGGTCGTCCAGCAGGGCGAGGATCTGGGCCTGCACGGTGACGTCGAGCGCCGTCGTCGGCTCGTCGGCGATGATCACCTCGGGCTCGTTGGCCAGCGCCATGGCGATGCCCACCCGCTGGCGCATGCCGCCCGACAGCTCGTGCGGGTAGGCGGCAAGCTGGCGCTCGGGGTTGGGGATGCGCACCGCCGCAAGCAGCTCCAGCGCGCGGGCGCGGGCCGTGGCCGCCGACACGTTGCCGTGCACGCGCACCGCCTCGGTCAGTTGCGCGCCGACGCGGTAGAGCGGGTGCAGCGTGGTCAGCGGATCCTGGAAGATGTAGGCCACCCGCCGGCCGCGCAGGTCGCGCAGCCGCCGGTAGGGCAGCGCCAGCACCTCCTCGCCGTCGAGATAGACGGCGCCGCCGGCGATCACCCCGGGCGGCGAGGCGACGAGGCCGGTGACCGACAGCGCCGCCACCGATTTGCCCGAGCCCGATTCGCCGATCAGCCCGAGGCATTCGCCGGCCTGCACCGACAGGCTGATGCCGTTGACCGCGCGGTAGACGCGCGCGCCGACCCGGAACTGGGTTTCAAGATCGCGGACCTCGAGCACGCCGTCGCCCGGCGCCGGCGGCGGCGGCGCCGCGCGGTCGATCAGCGTCACCGCGCGCGGCCGCGACAGCGCGCCCGAGCGCAGCCGCGGATCGAGCGCATCGCGCACCCCGTCGCCCAGCAGGTTGATGCTCATCACGATCAGGAAGATCATCACCCCGGGCACGATCGAGGTGTGCGGCGCCGAGATCATCGCCGCCCGCGCCTCGCCCAGCATCGAGCCGAGATCGGCCACCGGCGGCTGCGAGCCGAGGCCGAGAAACGACAGCCCGGCGGTTTCCAGGATCATCCAGCCCACCGTCGTCGACATCGCGATGACGATGGTCGGCAGCACGTTGGGCAGCAGTTCGACCGTCAGGATGCGCAGGTGCCCCATCCCCGACAGACGCGCCGCGTCGATGAACTCGCGCCGCGCCAGCGCCACGGTGATGCCGCGGATGTTGCGCGCGAAGAACGGCACGTTGACCGCCGCCACCGCGATCAGCGCGTTCATCAGCCCCGGCCCCAGCGCCGCGACGATGGCCAGCGCCAGCAGGATGTAGGGAAACGCCATCAGCATGTCGACGGCACGCATGATGACATTGTCGATGCGGCCGCCGAAATAGCCCGCGACGATGCCGATGGTCGAGCCGATGCTGGCCGCGATCAGCGCCGCCGCCACGCCCACCGCCAGCGACAGCCGTGTGCCGTGCAGAAGCCGCGCCAGCAGGTCGCGCCCGAGGTGGTCGGTGCCCAGCAGGTGCCCCGCGGCCAGCGGCCGCAGGAAACGGTCGCCGGTGGCGGTGATGTTGGGCGGATCGAGCGGCAGCACCGGGATCAGCACCACCAGCGCGAGGATGGCGGCCAGCACCAGCGCGCCGACGCCCGCCAGCCGGTTGCGCAGCACCAGGCGCGCGAACCCGCTCATGTCTTGATCCTCGGGTCGAGCAGGCTTTGCGCGACGTCGACGGCGATGTTGAAGCCGACGTAGCACGCGGCGACGAACACCACGCCCCCCTGCACCAGCAGGATGTCGCGCTTGAGGATCGCGTCGACCAGCATCCGCCCGACGCCCGGCCACTGGAACACGATCTCGATATAGACCGCGCCCGACAGCACGAAGCCGGCCTGGATGCCCAGCACCGGGATGATCGACACCATCGCCGCGCGCAGCGCGTGGCCCAGGATCACCCGGCCCTCCGGCACGCCCTTGGCGCGGGCGGTGCGGATGTAGTCCTGGCGCAGCACCTCGAGCATGGCCGAGCGCGACAGCCGCGCGATCACCCCGGTGGCCACCGCCGCCAGCGCCAGCGCCGGCATGACCAGGTGGCGAAGCAGGTCGGGCACGTCGCCGCCGCCGTAGATCGCATACATCCCCGAGACCGGCAGCCAGCGCAGGTTCACCGCGAACAGCAGGATCATCATCATGCCGAGGAAGAACGACGGGATCGAGATGCCGATCAGCACGGTGAAGGTGATCAGCTTGTCGGCCAGCCCGTATTGGCGCGCCGCCGAGACGACGCCGGCAAGGATGCCGAGGATGGCGCAGATCACGAAGCTGGTGCCGGCGAGGATCAGCGTCGCGTTGAAACGTTCGAGGATCTCGTCCAGCACCGGCCGGTTGAGGCTGAACGAGCGCCCGAAATCGCCCTGCAACATGTTGCCCAGCCAGATGAAATACCGCTGCACCAGCGGCTTGTCGAGGCCGAGGTCGCGGTTGATGCGGGCCACGTTCTCGGGGGTGGCATAGCTTCCGAGGATCGCGGTGGCCGGGTCGCCGGGGATCATCGCCATGATCGCGAACACGATCACGGTGATGCCCAGCAGCACCGGCACCGCCGAGATCAGGCGCTTGAGGATGTAGCGTCCCATGGCGCGGGCCTTCGCTTGGGGGCTTCGGGGCAGGGGGCAGGGCCGGGGCCCGGGGCCCCGGCCGGCAAGGCGTGACGCCTCAGTTCTTGACCACGTCCTGCAGGTGCAGAAGGAACGACGGTTCGAGCGTGAAGTTCCCGACCCGGTCGCTCGTCACCGCGTTCTGCTTCCAGTTGGCGACGAACACCCACGGCGCGTCCTGCTGCACGATCGCCTGCATCTCGCGGTAAAGTTCCGCCCGGCGGTTCTGGTCGGTGGCGGTGCGGGCCTCTTCCAGCAGCGCGTCGACCTCGGGGTTGGAATAATAGCCCGAGTTGAAGCCGCCCCGATCGGGCCACGCGTCAGTGCGCAGCGCAAGGTAGGGCAGGGTGTCGGGATCGTTGGTCATCCACGCCATCTCGGCCATGTCGGCCTTGCCCTCGAGGCCCGGGTTCACCTCGCCCAGAAACGTGTTCCACTCGTAGGTCTCGATGGTGACGTCAAAGCCGACCTCGGCCAGATCGGCCTGGATCGCGGTGCCCATCGCCACCGGATCAAGCATGCCCGAGCCGCCTTCGGTGACGTAGAACGTCACTTCCGGGGCCTCCATCCCGGCCTCGGCCAGCAGTGCGCGGGCCTTCTCGGGGTCGTGCGGGTAGGGGGCGAGCGCGTCGTTGTAGGCCCAGGCGAAGGCCGGCGGGATCGGGCCGGCGGCGACCTCGGCGGTGCCTTCCAGCACGTCGTTCACGATCGCTTCCTTGTTCACGGCGTAATTGGCGGCCTGGCGCACGCGGACGTCGGCGAACGGGCCTTCCCTGGCGTTGAGGATCAGGAACCACACGTGCGGGCCGGCCTGCTCGACGATCTCGAAGCCCTCGCCCCGGAACTGGCCCAGCGAGGTCGGCGGCACCTCGACCATCAGGTCGATGCCGCCGGCCAGCATCTCGGCCACGCGGGTGTTGGCGTCGGTGATCGGGCGGAACACCACCGCGTCGGTGCCGGCGGGATCGCCCCAGTAATCGTCGTTGCGCTCGATCACCACCGCCTCGTTCGAGCGCCATTCGGCGAAGGTGAAGGGCCCGGTGCCGGCCGGGTTGCGGCCGAAGTCGGCGCCGTGCGCCTCGACCGCCGCGGGCGAGACCAGCAGCCCGGTGGGATAGGCAAGGTTCGACAGGAATGGCGCGTAGGGCTCGGACAGGGTGAAGCGCACGGTCATCGGGTCGACCACCGTGGTTTCCTTCACCGCCGAGAAGAAGAACGCCAGCGGGAACGGCCCGGTGTCGTGGTAGGGGTGGGTGTCGTCGAGCATCCGGTCGAAGTTGAACTTGACCGCCGCCGCGTCGAACGGCGTGCCGTCGTGGAAGGTCACGCCCTCGCGCAGGGTGAAGGTATAGACGGTGCCGTCGTCGCTGATCGTCCAGTCGGTGGCCAGTTGCGGCTCGACCTCCAGCGTGCCGGGCTTGTAGCGCACCAGCCCCTCGTAAAGGTTCACCAGGATGCGGAAATCGTTGACCGCCGTCACCGCGGCCGGGTCGAGCGACTTGGGTTCGGCGATCTGGCCCACGATCAGCACGCCTTCGGGCGTCTGCGCGGTGGCGGGGGCAAGCGCGGCGCCAAGCGCCAGCGTCGAGGTGGCGGCCGCGATCAGCGTCCGGCGCGTGAGGGCGAGCAGGGTCATTCTTGTGTCTCCCGGTTGGCAAGCGTGAGGAAAATTATCATGAAAAATTGCATCGGTCAATTTTTCATGATATTCTGGCAGGATCGTTTCATCCCGAGGCCGCATGACCTTTTCGATCCTTGCCCGCGATCCCGACACCGGCGCCATCGGCGGGGCCGCGGCGACCGGCAGCTATTGCGTCGGCGGCTGGGTGCTGCGCGGCGCGCTGGATGCCGGCATGTCGGCCAGCCAGGGGGCCGCGCCCTCGACCTTCTGGGGCGAGGATGTGCTGGCCGCGATGCGGGCCGGCACCGCGGCCGCCGAGGCGGTTGCGCAGGTGGTCGCGGCCGATTCCGGGCGCGACTGGCGGCAGTTGACGGCGCTGGGCCTCGACGGGCGGACGGGCGCCTTCACCGGCGCCAGCAACACGCCGTGGATGGGCAGCCAGGGCTTTGCCGACGGGATCGCGGCCGGCAACCTGCTTGCGAACGACGGCGTGCTCGGGGCGCTGGTGGCGGGGTTCGAGGCCGCCGCCGGCACGTTCGACGCGCGGCTTCTGACGGCGCTGCGCGCGGCCGAGGCGGCGGGCGGCGACCGGCGCGGCCTGATGTCGGCGGCGCTGCTGGTGCTGCACCCCGACCACCCGCCACTGACCCTGCGCATCGACTACCACCCCGACGACCCGATCGGCGCGCTGGGCGCGCTGCACCGCCTGGCGACCAGCGGCGAATACGGCGCCTGGATGCGGCAGGTGCCCACCGCCGCGCACCGCGCGCGGGTGCCGGAAAGCTGAGCCGGCCGGCCGTGCTGGCCGCCGTCCGGCGCCGGTTTCTTCGCGTCACGGTTGCGGGAGCGTCGCCGGATGCGATTGCCCTCGCCGATCCGCCGCGGGGGCTGGACCGCGGCGTGGCGGCAGGGTAGCGGAAAGCCATGAAGCTCGACGATTTCGATTTCGATCTGCCGGAGCGGCTGATCGCGGCGCGCCCGGCGCGGCCGCGCACCTCGGCGCGGCTGCTGGTGGTCGCGGGCGACGGGCTGGCCGACCGCCGCGTGTCCGACCTGCCGGGGCTGTTGCGGCCGGGCGATCATCTCGTGCTCAACAACACCCGCGTGATCCCGGCGCGGCTGGAGGGCGTGCGCCGGCGCGGGCCCGCCGGCCCCGAGGCGCGGGTGGCGGTGACGCTGATGCAGCCGGCCGCCGGCGGCGGCTGGGAGGCGCTGGCCAGGCCCCTGCGCAAGCTGGCGCCGGGCGACGCGCTGCACTTCGCCGCCGGCCTGACGGCCGAGGTGATCGCCCGCACGGATGACCGCGCGGTGCTGCGCTTCGACCGCGAGGGCGCGGCCTTCGACGCTGCCCTTGCCGCCGCCGGGGCGATGCCGCTGCCGCCCTACATCGAGCGCCTGCGCCCGGCCGACGCGCAGGACGTCACCGATTACCAGAGCGTTTTCGCCCGCCACGCCGGCGCCGTCGCGGCCCCCACCGCCAGCCTGCATTTCGACGAGGCGCTGCTGCGCGACATCGTCGCCGCCGGCGTCGGGCTGAGCGAACTGACGCTGCATGTCGGCGCCGGCACCTTCCTGCCGGTGAAGGTGGACGACATCGCCCGCCACCGCATGCACGCCGAGCGCGGCCACGTCGGCGCCGACGCCGCCGCCGCGATCAACGCCGCCCGCGCCGCCGGGGGGCGGGTGATCGCGGTGGGCACGACGGCGCTGCGGCTGCTCGAATCGGCGGCCGACGCGGACGGAATCCTGCACCCCTGGCAGGGCGAAACCGACATCTTCATCCGCCCCGGCCACCGCTTTCGCATCACCGACGGGCTGATCACCAATTTCCACCTGCCACGCTCGACCCTTCTGATGCTGGTTTCGGCGCTGATCGGGCACGACAGGATGCGCGCCGCCTACGATCACGCGATCGCGGCGGAGTATCGCTTCTTCTCCTACGGCGACGCCTCGTTGCTGTTTCCGCGGGAATGACGCAGACGGCGCGAAAGCGGTCGGTGGCGGGCGGGCCGGCACCGGCGGGGCGGGCGATGGCTGCCGCCCTGGGCACCGGCCACGGAACCGGCCAGGAAACCGGGAGGGGCGGATGATCGCGGTGTTGCAGAAATCCTGGGCGCTGCTGCTGGGCATCGGCCTGCTGATGGTGGGCAACGGCATGCAGGGCACGCTGCTGGGCCTGCGCGGCGGCATCGAGGGGTTCACCACCTTCCAGATGTCGCTGGTGATGTCGGCCTATTTCCTGGGCTTCCTCGGCGGCTCGCGGCTGGCGCCCGAGCTGATCCGGCGGGTGGGCCATGTGCGGGTGTTCGCGGCCCTCGGCTCGCTCGTCTCGGCGATCCTGATCGTCTATCCGGCGGTGCCCGACTGGACGGCATGGACGGTGCTGCGGGTGCTGATGGGGTTCTGCCTTTCGGGCGTCTACGTCACCGCGGAAAGCTGGCTCAACAATTCCGCCACCAACGAGACCCGGGGCCTGACCCTGTCGGCCTACATGATCGTGCAGATGCTGGGGATCATCACCGCGCAGGGGCTGGTCAACCTCGGCAGCGCCGGCGGCTACCTGCTGTTCGTGATCCCCTCGGTGCTGGTCTCGGTCGCGTTCACGCCGATCCTGCTGTCGATCAGCCCGGCGCCGATGTTCGGCACCACCAAGCCGATGAGCATCCGGGCGCTGTTCCACATCTCGCCGCTGGGCTGCGTCGGCATGCTGTTCAACGGGGCGATGTTCTCGGCGCTGTTCGGAATGGCGGCGGTCTGGGGCGTGGCGGCGGGGCTGAGCGTGGCGGAACTGTCGATCTTCATCGCCGCGATCTATGTCGGCGGGCTGATCTTCCAGTATCCGGTGGGATATGTGTCCGACCGCATCGACCGCCGCCGCCTGATCCTGGGGCTGTCGGCGTTCGGTGCGGTCGTCACCTTCGCCGCCTTCGCGGTCGATCCCGGCTACGGCGTGCTGGTGGTGCTGGCGGTGGCGATGGGGGGCGTGATCAACCCGCTGTATTCGCTGATCATCGCGCACACCAACGATTTTCTTTCGGCCGACGACATGGCCGCGGCCTCGGGCGGGCTGATGTTCATCAACGGGCTGGGCGCGGTCACCGGGCCGCTGGTGACGGCGTGGATCATGGGGGCGGTCGGGCCGGAGGGCTTTTTCCTGTTCGTCTCGGTGCTGATGGTGCTGCTGGCGGGCTATGCCGGCTGGCGGATGACGCGGCGCGCCTCGGTGCCGGTGGACGCGACCGGCGCCTTCGCCACCATCGCGCCGACCTCGACCGCCGTCGCGGTCGAGGCGGTGATCGAGGCGGTGACCGAGGCCGCGCCCGACGCCCCCGCGCCCGACGCCCCCGCGCCCGACGCCCCCGCGGATGACGCCGCCGCCTGAGCGGTTCACGCGCGAGCCGGTTGCGCGCCGCGCGCAAACCTGCGACGCTGCGGGAAAACGTCCTGGAAGGAGGGCAGGCATGGCGGATGCCAGCGCAGACCCCGCGGCGGTGCTGCGGTTCTGGATCGACGAGATCGGGCCGAAGGGCTGGTATGGTGGCGGCGAGGCGGTGGATGCCGCCGTGCGCGACCGCTTCCGCGCGACGTGGGAGCTTGCGGCGACCGACGCGCTTACCGGCTGGTGCTGCGACGCGCAGGGCACGCTGGCCTACATCATCCTCACCGACCAGTTTCCCCGCAACATGTTCCGCGACGACCCCCGCGCCTTCGCCACCGACCGCAAGGCGCTGGCCGCCGCGGTGCCCGCGATCCATCGCCGCTGGGACATGCAGATCCCCGAGCCGCAGCGCCAGTTCTTCTACATGCCGCTGATGCATTCCGAACGCGCCACCGACCAGGACCATTGCGTGCGCCTGTTCCTGACCCGGATGCCCGAGACCGGCGCCGACAACCTGCGCCACGCCCGCGCCCACCGCGAGATCGTGCGCCGCTTCGGCCGATTTCCCTCTCGCAACGCCGCGCTCGGCCGGCCAAACTCGGCCGAAGAGGCGGCGTTCCTCGCCAGCGGCGGCTATGGGGCGATCGTTCGCGACCTGAGCGAGGTGGGCTGACGGCGGCCAAGTCCGGGACCGCTGCGGCGCGGCCCCGGGGACCCCGACTCAGAGAACCAAGGTGCGGCTCTCCTGGACGCCCTTGCCGATGATCTCGGCACGGTCATCGTAGACCTCGATCGTCGAATAGGCGGTGGTTGTCGCGGTCTCGACCATGCCCCTGAAGTTCACGAAGTGCTTGTTGCCGATCACGCCGTAATTGCCGGCGTGGTTGTGGCCGTTCATGTAGAAGGCGAAGTTGTCGTAGGAGGTGAAAAGCTCCACGAGGCGCTCGTCGTCCCACAGGTTGTGCTCGTTTTTGGGATAGATCGGGTAGTGGCCCATAGCGATGACCCGCTCGCCATCTTCCTTGGCCTTCTTCAGAACCTCTTCGACCCACGCGAACTGGGCATCCGAGATGCCGCCGTTCCAGCTTTGCGCGTTCGGGGCGCCGGCTGCGGTCAGTCCGGCTAGCCGCTCTTCGGCCTGAGCGTAGTTCGCGCTGTCCCTGGCATTGGCAAAGGTGCTGATCTCGTTGCCGTCGAGCACGATGAAACGGTGCCCACCGCCTTCGTAGTCGTAATAGGCCCGCTCGAGCCCGGTGGTCCGGAGCACCGATGACAGATAATCGCCGGCCACCGAATAGTCATGGTTGCCGAGGATGAAGAAGTTCGGAGTATCCAGCCGGTCATAGAGCGGCAGGATATGGGTATAGCTTTCCCAATGGCGATCAATGATGTCGCCGAGAGTCACGATGAACTCGATCTCCTGCTGATTGAAGTCGTCGATGGCCTCGGTCATCTTCCACAGGCTGTTTGCATAATAACGGGTGCCGCGGGGCGGAACCGGCGCGTATTGCGGGTCGGCCACGACGCCAAAGCGGAAGAGCGGGCCGGGCGCGGTCTGGGCGCGGGCTGCGAAGCCGGTGAAGGGCGTGACGAGCGCGCTCGCGGCGGACACTTGCAGGAACATTCGGCGGGTCAGCATGGGTGTCTCCCTGAATCTGGCCAAGTCGCGACGGCGCATCCGGCTGCCGCCACAGCATGAGAGGTGCGCCCGCAAGGTGACAGGCGGTTGTCCGTTTCGTGAACTGTTGCCGAAGGTTCAGCGACGTGGCGCTGCTAGGCGGGATGGTTTACCAACGAACCATCTACAGGATTCGGGAGGGCAGCCTGTGGCAGCCAGAACCTTCGACATGATCGTGATCGGCGCCGGGCCCGGCGGCTATGTCGCCGCCATTCGCGGCGCGCAACTGGGCCTGAAGGTGGCGGTGGTCGAGCGTGAGCACCTTGGCGGCATCTGCCTCAACTGGGGCTGCATCCCCACCAAGGCGCTGCTGCGCTCGGCCGAGGTGTTCCACCTCATGCACCGCGCCAGCGAATTCGGGCTGAAGGCCGAGGGGCTGGGCTACGACATCGACGCGGTGGTCAAGCGCTCGCGCCAGATCGCGGGGCAGCTTTCCTCGGGCGTGGCGCATCTGCTCAGGAAGAACAAGGTGACGGTGGTGATGGGCACCGCGCGGCTGGCCGGCACGGGCCGCGTCGCGGTCACGACCGACAAGGGCGAGGAAACCCTTGAGGGCAAGGCGATCGTGCTGGCCACCGGCGCGCGGGCGCGCGACCTGCCGGGCCTCGAGGCCGACGGCAAGCGCGTGTGGAACTACAAGAACGCGCTGCAACCCCCGCACATGCCTTCGAGGCTGCTGGTGATAGGCTCCGGCGCCATCGGCATCGAATTCGCCAGCTTCTACCATACCCTCGGCGCCGAGACGACGGTGGTCGAGGTGCTCGACCGGATCCTGCCGGTCGAGGACGAGGAAATTTCGGCCTTCGCCAAGAAGGCGTTCGAGAAGCAGGGGATGACGATCCTGCAAAAGGCGAGCGTGAAGAAACTCGACCGCGCCGAGGGCAAGGTCACGGCCCATATCGAGGCCGGCGGCAAGACCGCGGCGCACGAGTTCGACACCGTGATCTCGGCCGTCGGCATCGTCGGCAACGTCGAGGGGCTGGGGCTGGAAGAGGCCGGCGTCAAGGTCGACCGCACGCATGTGGTGGTGGATGAATACTGCCGCACCGGCGTGCCCGGCGTTTACGCCATCGGCGACATCGCCGGCGCGCCGTGGCTGGCGCACAAGGCCAGCCACGAGGGGGTGATGGTGGCCGAACTCATCGCCGGCGGCCATCCCCACCCGGTCCGCCCCGAGGCCATCGCCGGCTGCACCTATTGCCACCCGCAGGTGGCCAGCGTCGGCCTGACCGAGGCGAAGGCGAAGGCCGCGGGCCATGAGGTGAAGGTGGGCCGCTTTCCGTTCATCGGCAACGGCAAGGCGATCGCGCTGGGCGAGCCGGAGGGGCTGGTCAAGACCGTGTTCGACGCGAAAACCGGCGCGCTGCTGGGCGCACACATGATCGGGGCCGAGGTGACGGAACTGATCCAGGGCTATGTCGTCGGCCGCACGCTGGAAACCACCGAGGAAGACCTGATGAACACCGTCTTCCCGCACCCGACGCTGAGCGAGATGATGCACGAAAGCGTGCTCGACGCCTACGGGAGAGCGATCCATTTCTGAGCCCGCCGCGCCGGCGCGCAGCGACTGGGCGCTGATCCTCGCTTTGTGGGCCGCGGGCCTCGGGGCGGCGGCGCAATTCGGCAAGATCAGCGTGATCTACGGCCCGCTGGGCGCGGTCTACCCGCCGGCGTCGGTGCCGTTCCTGGTGTCGCTGGTGGGCTTCACCGGGATCGTTTTCGGCACCACCGCCGGGGTGATCGTCGGGCGGCTGGGGTTCCGGCGGGTGATCCTCGGGGCATTGCTTCTGGGCGCGGGCCTGTCGGCGGCACAGGCGGCGCTGCTGCCGCTGCCGTGGATGGTGGCGACGCGGCTGGCCGAGGGGGTGGCGCACCTGTCGGTGGTGGTGGCCGCGCCGGTGCTGATCGCGCAGGTGGCGGCGCCGCGCGACCAGGGGCTGGCGATGACGCTGTGGGCATCGTTCTTCGGCGTCTCGTTCGCGCTGACCGCGTGGGGCGGGCTGCCGCTGGTGGCGGCCTGCGGGCCCGGCGCGCTGTTCGGCGCGCACGCGGCATGGCTGCTGGGCTGCGCGGCGGTGCTGGCGCGGCTTTTGCCGCGGGGGCTGGTGGCGCGCGCGCCAACCCGGCTGACGCTGGCCGGGGTGCTGGCCGAGCATCGCGCGATCTACGCCTCGCCCAGCATCGCGGCGCCGGCGCTGGGGTTCCTGTTCTACACCCTGGTCTTCATCGCGGTGTTGACGCTGGTGCCCGACCTGGCGCCGCCCGACTGGCGCGGCGTCCTGGCCGGGGGGATGCCGCTGGTCGCGACCGCCGCCTCGCTGTCGTTCGGGGTGCTGGCGCTGCGGGTGATGCGGCCGGTGGCGCTGGTCTCGGCGGGGCTGGGCGGCGGCGCGGTGGCGGTGGTGGCGATGGCGGCGCTGGCGGGGGTGCCGGCGGGTTTCGTGGCCGCCAGCCTCGGGCTTGCGGCGGCGCTGGGGCTGGCGCAGGGCGCCTCGTTCGCGGCGATTCCCGATCTGGTGGCAGCGCCCGACGACCGCGCCCGCGCCGCCGGCGCGCTGGCGCAGCTTGGCAATGTCGGCACCACCTCGGGCACGCCGGTGCTGGCGGCGATGATCGCCGCCGGCGGCACGGGCGGGCTGGTGGCGTTCGTGGCGCCGCTGTGCCTGGGCGGGATCGCGATGCACTGGTGGCTGGCGCGGCGCCGGGCGCGCGGGGCGGGTTGAGCGGGTTGAGCGGGCTCAGGCCACCAGCCGCAGGTCGGGCTCGGCCCCGAGGGCGGCGGCAAGCGCGGTGAAGCGCGCCTCGGCAACCTCGCCGTAAAGCGCCGCGGTTTCGGCCCGCAGCCGCAGTTCCAGCACCTTGCGGCGGGGGTAGAAGCGCAGCGCCGCCACCCGCCCGGGCCCGTCGAGCGCCAGCATCGCGCCGAAGCGCAGCGCCTTGCCCAGCACCTCGGCATCGCGCATCTCGCGCGGCTCGAGCAGGCCGAACACCGGCTCGAGGCGGGGATCGTTGCGGGTGTTCTTGTAGCGGTGCAGCAGCGCCAGCCCCAGGAACACCCGCCCGCGATGGTCGAGCCCGCCAAGGTTGGCGCGGGTGACGTTGTCGAAACACGCCTCGGCGCGGTAATCGGGGTGGGCGCGCCAGGTGACGTCGTGCATCAGGCACGCGGCCTTGACCAGCCGCAGCCGCTCGACCGAGGCGCCGCGGTAAAGCGGCAGCAGGAAGTCGTAAAGCCGCCGCCCCGCGCCCGGCATCCGCGCGCTTTGCACCTCCGAGAACCGGCACGCCTCGATCAGCGGATCGCGCGCGCGCAGCCGTTCGGGCATCTGTTCATAAAGCAGCCCCTCGCGGATGCCGTAGGACGAGATGTTGATCTCGGCCGGCCTGAAGGTGCGCACGAGCTGGCGCAGCACCTGCGCGGCCAGCGGCACCAGCGCGATACGCTCGGCCGAGGCGCCCGAGCGCGCGCGCAGCGTCGCGAGGTCGGTCGTCGCGATCCACTTGACCGTGTCGCGCACCGAGGCCGCCGACATGCGGTATTCGTGCAGCACCCTGAGCGGGTAGCCCCGCCGCTCCATGTCCAGCCGCGCGATCGCCCGCCACGACCCGCCAACCAGGTAGAGCCGTTGGTGCTGGTCGCCGAGATCGTCGCGCAGCCCTTCGAGCACGGTGCGGATGTGGGCCTTGAGCCCCTTGTTGCCGCCCGCGATGCGTTGCAGCCGGAACGGGCCCAGCGCCGAGGTGCGCCGCGCCCCGACCTTGCCGCCCCCCACCACCGCCAGTTCCATCGAGGCGCCGCCGATGTCGCACACCAGCCCCTCGGCCTCGGGCCAGCCGACCAGCACCCCCTGCGCCGACAGCCGCGCCTCTTCCTCGCCGTCGATCACCAGCAGGTCGAGGCCGGTGCGGGCGCGGACCTCGGCGCGAAAGGCGTCGCCGTCGGCGGCCTCGCGCACCGCCGCGGTCGCCACCGCGATCAGCGGCAGGATGCCCATGCCCTCGGCCAGCAGCGCGAAGCGCTGCAGCGCCGCCAGCGCCCGCACCTTGCCGCGCGGGTTGAGATGGCCGGTTTCGGCCAGCCCGGCGCCGAGGCCGCAGAGGATCTTCTCGTTGTAGAAATAGGCCGGGCTGCGGGCGGCGCCGTCGAACACCACCAGCCGGACCGAGTTGGAGCCGACGTCGACCACCCCCACCCGGGCCAGCGCCCGCGCCTCGGGATCGTCGAACAGCGGGCGGCCGAACAGGCTGCCGTCGTCACGGACGGCCACGCTCGGGGCCGCGGATTCGTTCATGCCCGGTCTCCGGTCGTTCCGCGCGGACCATGCCAGCGCGCGCACGCCGGCGTCAATCGGCGTGTCGGTCGCAGGGCAGGGCGCGCGCGCCGGCCTGGCACGGGAACCGCCCTCAGTCGCGGGCGTGGGTCAGGCGTGGCACGTCCTTGGCGCCGGCGGTGCCGCGCCCGGACAGCGAGGGGTTCTCCATGAAGAAGCGGTGGCACGAGAACGGCACCGTGGCGTCGGTGGGCAGGCTGCGCACGAAGCGGCCATCGGGGTGCAGCACCCAGCTATGGGCCTCGTCGGCGAGGTTGGCGGCCATGATCTGGCTCATCACCTGCTCGCGCACGGTGATGTTGCGGCACTCGACCAGCGTCTCGACCCGGCGGTTGAGGTTGCGGCCCATCCAGTCGGCCGACGAGATGAACACCCGCGCCCGCTTCGACGGCAGCCCGCCGCCGTTGCCGAAACACACGATGCGCGAATGCTCCAGGAACCGCCCGACGATGGATTTCACGCGGATGTTCTCGCTCAGCCCGGTCACGCCGGGGCGCAGCCCGCAGGTGCCGCGCACCACCAGGTCGATGCGCACCCCGGCGCGGCTGGCGGCATAAAGCGCGTCGATCACCTCGGGTTCCACCAGCGAGTTCATCTTGGCCCAGATCTGCGCCGGCCGCCCGGCCTCGGCATGGCGGCTTTCGGCGGCGATGCATTCCAGCAGCCGCGGCTTGAGCGTGTGCGGCGCGATCGCCAGGTTCTCCAGCCCCTCGGGCAGGGCATAGCCAGAGAGGTAGTTGAATACCTTGGTCGCGTCGCGGCCGAGGGCGGGATCGCAGGTGAACAGCGACAGGTCGGTGTAGAAGCGCGCGGTGATCGGGTGGTAGTTGCCGGTGCCGAAATGGGTGTAGGTGACGAGCGCCTCGCCCTCGCGCCGGACCACCGTCGAGATCTTGGCGTGGGTCTTGTAGTTGATGAAGCCGTAGACGACATGGGCGCCCGCGCGCTCCAGCCGGCGCGACTGGCGGATGTTCGCGGCCTCGTCGAAGCGGGCCTTGAGTTCGACCAGCGCGGTCACCGTCTTGCCGGCCTCGGCGGCCTCGCACAGGGCCTCGACGATGGGCGAATCGCGGCTGGTGCGGTAAAGTGTCTGCTTGATCGCCAGCACGTCGGGGTCGCGCGCGGCCTGCTGAAGGTAGCGCACCACCATGTCGAAGGTCTCGTAGGGGTGGTGCAGCAGCATGTCCTTCTGGCGGATCGCCGCGAACATGTCGCCGTCGTGGTCCTTCACCCGCTCGGGCGTGCGCGGGGTGAACGAGGGCCATTGCAGGTCGTGCCGGCTGTCGACCACCAGTTCCTTGACGTCGGCGACGCCAAGCAGGCCGCGCACCTCGACCACCTCGTCGCCGCTGACGCCAAGCTCGGCCGTCACCAGGTCGCGCAGCGCGGCGGGGGCGCCGGCGGTCAGCTTGAGGCGGATCACCTCGCCGCGGCGGCGGCGCTTCAGCGCGACCTCGAATTCGCGCACCAGATCCTCGGCCTCTTCCTCGACTTCGAGGTCGCTGTCGCGCAGCACCCGGAAGGCGCAATGGCCCTCGGCGCTGTAGCCGGGAAAGAGGGTGTCGAGGTGCAGCATCAGCACATCCTCGAGCGGCAGGAAGCGCAACTGCCCGCCGCGCCCGGCCGGCAGCGGCACGAAGCGGTCGATCTGCTGGGGCACCGGCAGCAGCGCCTTCAGCGGCCGGCGGTCGGACTTGCGCGCCAGTTCCAGCGCCAGGCTGAACCCGCCCGAGGGGATGAACGGGAACGGATGCGCCGGGTCGATCGCCAGCGGCGACAGGATCGGGAAGATCCGCGCCAGGAACCGCTCGCGCAGATAGGCGCGGTCGCGCGCGGTCAGCCGCGCCGTTGTCAGGATGTGGATGCCGGCGGCGTCCATCTCGCGCTTGAGGCGGTTCCAGGCGGCATTCTGCGCCGCCATCAGCTTGCGCGCGTCGGCGTTGATCAGCACCAGTTGCTCGGCCGGGCTGAGCCCGTCGGCGGCCGGCGTGGTGTGGCCGGCGCGCGCCAGTTCGCGCAACCCGGCGACGCGGACGGTATAGAACTCATCAAGGTTGGTGGCCGAGATCGACAGGAACCGCACCCGCTCAAGCAGCGGCACCGCGGGGTTGCGGGCCTCGTCCAGCACCCGCCAGTTGAACGCCAGCCACGACAGCTCGCGGTTGATGAACCGCCCCGGCCCGGTGATGTCGAGCCCTTCGGGAAGTTTCGGCGCCATCGGCGCCGCGTCGAGGAAATTGGCAGGGGTCATGATCGGGTTATCTTCAAGCTGTGTGACGAACCGGTGACAGGGAACACGCGAGCGCCGATCATGGCCGCGCGAACGGGGGATTGTCCAGCACCGCCGCGGCCATGGCGCGCCCGACCGGCCGCCCCTCGGCCAGCGCCCGCGCATCGAGTGCGGCGACCAGCGCCTGCGCGGCGGCGAACGAGCGTTCCATCCGCGCCACCAGCCACGGGATCAGCGGCGCCGGCACCGCCAGTTGCCGGTCGGCGAACAGCTTGACCAGCACCGCCGCCAGCAGCGCGTCGTCGGGCGGCGCGATCCGCGCGAGGCCGGCCGAGGCGATCCGGCTGGCCAGGTCGGGCAGCGCCAGGCCCCAGTCGCGCGGCAGGGCGCGCGCGGTCAGCAACAGCCGCCCGCCCGCCTCCAGCACCAGGTTGTGAAGGTGGAACAGCGCCGTCTCGGCCGCCGCGTCGCCGCCGATGCGGTCGGCGTCCTCGACCACCACCGCGCCGGCGGCGGCCAGCGCCGGCAGGTCGGCCACGGCCAGCGATGCGGCCGGCACCACCGCCGCGCCGCGCATCGCCGCCCAGACATGGGCGAGGTGGGTCTTGCCCGCGCCCTCGGGGCCGACCAGCACCAGCTTGCCCTGCGGCCACTCGGCCCAGCGGTCGATCGCGGCCAGCGCCAGCGCGTTCGGGGCGGCGGGTAGAAAGTCGCCCCGCCCCAGCGCCGGGCGCGGCGGCGGCAGGTTCAGCGGTAGCTGCGCGCTCATGTCCGGGGCGGTCCGTCCGGGGCGGCCTCGTCGTCGGCGCGCTGCGCGGCCAGGCCGCGATAAAGCTGCCCGTCGAGATACTGGTCAAGCGCGAAGCGCGCCAGCACGCCCAGCATCGCCGCCACCGGCACCGCCACCAGCATGCCGACGAAGCCGAACAGGTTGCCGAACGCCGACAGCGCGAACAGAAGCCACACCGGATGCAGCCCGACCGAGCCGCCGACCAGCTTCGGCGTGAGGAAATTGCCCTCGACGAACTGCCCGGCCGCGAAGATCGCCACCACCGCGCCGATCCACAGCGGTGCCTCCCAGAACTGGAACAGCGCCAGCCCGATCGCCAGCGCGCCGCCGACGATGCTGCCGACATAGGGAATGAACGAGATCAGCCCCGCCAGCACCCCCACCGCCAGCCCGTATTGCAGCCCCACCAGCATCAGCGACAGGCCGTAGAACAGCCCGAGGATGGCGCACACCGAAAGCTGGCCGCGCACGAAGCCGGCCAGCGCCCGGTCGACGCGCCGCGCAAGCTCGCGGATGGTGGCGGCGTGATCGCGCGGCAGCCAGCGGTCGACGTTGGCCATCAGGTCGTCCCAGTCGAGCAGCAGGTAGAAGGTCACCACCGGCACCACCACCGCAAAGACGATGCCCGACAGCAGGTTGCCGGCCGAACTCAGCACCCCGCCCGCCAGCGCCGCGCCCTGCGAGCGGATGGTCTCGCCCAGCCCGTCGAGCGCGCCGTGCACCGGGCTGCCGGGTTCGAGCAGGTTGGGAAAGCGGCTGTCGACGAAGGTCTGCAACTGCGCCATCAGCGTCGGGGCGGCGTTGAACAACTGCACGCCCTGCTGGATCAGAAGCGGCACCACCAGCAGCGCCACCACCGCGAAGGCCAGCACCGCGACCACCGAGATCACCACCGTCGCCAGCGTGCGCGAGAGCCCCGCGCGCTCCAGCCGGTCGGCGACGGGATCGAGCAGATAGGCCAGCGCGCCGCCGACGATGAACGGCAAGATCACGTCGCCCAGCAGCCAAAGCGCGCCCAGGAACACCGCCGTGGCGGTTCCCCAGTAGGCCAGTTGTCTTCGTATCGGCAACGCCATCGCCTTCCCCGGTTCAAGCCCTTCAGATCGCGCGCGGCCGCGGCGGTTTCAAGGGGCGGTTTCAAGGGGCGGGGGCCGCAGGCTCAGCCCCGCCCGCCCGACCGCCCGCCGCCGTGGCCGCCGTTGGTGCCGGCCTTGCCACCCCCCCTGCCGCCGCCCTTGACCCCCTTGTCGCCACGCCCGGACCGGGCCATGGCGCGCGCGGTCGCGGCGGCGGCGCGCAGTTCCTCGGCGATCTCTTCGGCCTCGTCGGGCTCGAAATCGAGCGGCAGGTCGATGCCGCCGCCGGCGATGTAGATGCGCACCATGCCCAGCGTCGTCGGCCCGATCTGCAGGTCGGCGGCGGTTTCGCTTTCGCGGTCGATTCCCTTGTCGGCGGCCATGGCCCCTCTCCGTGGTGACGTCAGCCGGCGGCGGGGCGGGGGCCGAGTTCGGCCACCAGCCATTCGCCGGCAAAGCGCCGCCCCTCCGACATCACCAGCGCGCGGTCGGTGTCGGGCAGGGCGGCAAGGTCGGGCACACCGCGCCAGTCCACCGGCCCGGCGGACAGGATGCGGTGGCGGCTGCCGGCGGGCAGGCGCGCGATCAGCGCCTCGCGCGCGGCGGTGCCGTTGCGCGCCGGGTTGTCGTGCAGTTCGACGATCAGGCGCGCGGGCGCCAGCGCGGCCAGCAACCCGGCGTCCAGCACCTCGAATTCGGCGCCCTCGATGTCGCACAGCACCAGCGCGCGCTCGGGCACGAAGCCGGCCTCGCGCAGGGCGTCGGCGGTGCCGGCATCGGCGGCGCCGCGCAGCACCACCCGGTCGGCCAGCCCGTTGGCGGCGGCGGCGCGGGCGATCGCCTCGCGCCCCGTGGCGGTCAGCTCGAAGCAGATCGAGCGCTGCGCCAGCCCCGCCACCAGCGGCCCCAGTGCCATGTAGCCGTCGGCGGCGCCGAAGTTCACCAGGTCGCCGATCGGGGCGGCGGCGGCGATCTCGTCGACCACGCCGGCCTCGTAAAGCCCGCAGATCTTGAGGCCCAGCGGCCCGCGCGAGATGTTGGCGTGCCGCTCCAGCCGCAGGCCGCGGAAGGGGCCGTGCGCCACCACCCCGCCGTGGGCGTCGAACAGCCGCGTCGCCAGCGCCTTGCGCCGCTGCCGCGCGGCAAACCGTGTGATCGCGTCGCCGATCCCGCCCATGCGTCCGTTCCCCGTGCCCGTCCCCGCTATAGTGCGGCCGCGGGCAGGGGGAAAGCCCCGCCGCGCCCGGTGCGCGCGTGGGCATCCGAACGCCTGCGGGGCAGGGCATCCGTGCGGCAAGCCCGAGGCCGGCGCATGCCGCATCGCAGCGCGCGAAGCCGCTGGCATGTCTTTCATGGCTCACACGCCCCCCGAGGGGAGGAGGCGCCGGGCCCGCGCCAGACGAGCCGCGCCCGCACCGCCGATGGTGCGCTTGCGAACAAGGCCGGGATGAGACCGCAACAAACCTTGCGCAGCCTTTCCAGTAGGCTGGACAAACGGCGCTATCAAGCGGTCGATCAGGAAGCGAAAACATGATGGAAATGGCAGCCCGTAGGGGAGTCGAACCCCTCTTTCCAGGTTGAAAACCTGGCGTCCTAACCGATAGACGAACGGGCCATCGCCGGCGTGCGCGGTGTTTAGGCAAGTTGCCGGCCGTGTGCAAGAGGGATTTTGGCCGCCCCGGCGATGCTTGCGGCATCATCGCGGGCGCCCCGCGGCACCGGGCCCGATTGGTGAATATCGTGCAAATTGCCCATTGTGTTTTGCCGGCAACCCCCTTTAGTGTCGCAGCGAGGCGGACTGCGCCGGAGATCCGTGCGCGCCCCTGAAGTTTGCTGTTGCCCCGAACGACCGGGACCTCCCCGCGCGACCGGCGACAAGTTCTGGCCCCCACGGCCAACCCCTTGCCCGCGACCGGATGGCCCGGGCCCCAACCGCGACGCCGCATTCCGCGGCTTCTGGATGCAACCGCGATGGATGTCACGGCGATGACACGACCGGACGCACGCCCCCTGACCGGGGACGGGGCGCTTCCGACCGCGTGCCGACCTTGCCATGCCACCGCTTCCTGTCAGGGCGTCAGGACCGATCACGACCGCGCAGGGCCTTGCCCCGCGCGGCCGCCGGGCCGGCGCGAATCGAGAGAACATGGCGAAGAAGATGCTCATAGACGCCACCCACGCGGAAGAGACCCGCGTCGTGGTGGTGGACGGAACCAAGGTCGAGGAATTCGACTTTGAGTCGGTAAACAAGCGGCAACTGGCCGGCAACATCTATCTGGCGAAGGTGACGCGGGTCGAACCCTCGTTGCAGGCCGCATTCGTCGATTACGGCGGCAACCGGCACGGGTTTCTCGCGTTTTCCGAGATCCACCCGGATTACTACCAGATCCCCGTGGCCGACCGGAAGGCGCTGCTCGAGGAAGAGCGCGCCTATGCCCGCGCGGCCGACGACGAGGGCCGGGGCGAGGGCCGCGGCGGCTCGGGCAGCCGCAAGGGCCAGGGCGGGGGGCGTTCGCGTTCCTCCGCGTCCGGGCGCCCGGCCCAGGCCGAGGACGGCGGCGCCCGCGACGCGGTGCGCCAGGGCGACATTCCCGGCATGGACGTGGTCGACTTCGACCATGACGAGGGCGACAGCACGCTGATGCCGCCCCCCGGCGCCGCGCCGGAAGCCCCCGCACCCGTGACGACGGGCGACGCCGCCGCCGGGCACGACGAAAGCGCGCGCGACCGCGGCGCCGAAACAGACCACCACGACGACACCCACCACGACGACACCCGCCACGACGACAACGGCGACGACCACGCCTATGCCGCCGTCGACCACGCGTCCGAACTCGACAGCGAGATCGAGTCGGTCGCCGACGAGGACGTGAGCGAAGAGATCCGCGCGCCCCGCCGCCCCCGCGCCCGGCGCTACAAGATCCAGGAAGTGGTCAAGGTGCGCCAGATCATGCTGGTGCAGGTGGTCAAGGAGGAACGCGGCAACAAGGGCGCGGCGCTGACCACCTACCTGTCGCTGCCCGGGCGCTATTGCGTGCTGATGCCCAACACCGCCCGTGGCGGCGGCATCTCGCGCAAGATCACCAACGCGCCGGATCGCAAGAAACTCAAGGAGATCGCGGGCGAGCTTGAGGTGCCGGAAGGCGCCGGGCTGATCATCCGCACCGCCGGCGCGCAGCGCACCAAGACCGAGATCAAGCGCGACTACGAATACCTCATGCGGCTGTGGGAGCAAATCCGCGACCTGACGCTGAAATCCATCGCTCCGGCGCCGATCTACGAGGAAGGCAACCTGATCAAGCGGGCGATCCGCGACCTCTATTCGCGCGAGATCGACGAGGTGCTGGTCGAGGGCGAGGCGGGCTATCGCATCGCCAAGGACTTCATGAAGATGATCATGCCGTCCCACGCCCGCAACGTGAAGCTGCACAACGAGGGGCTGCCGCTGTTCGCGCGCTACGGCGTCGAAAGCTACCTTGCGGCGATGTTCAACCCGGTGGTGCAGCTCAAGTCCGGCGGCTACATCGTGATCGGCGTCACCGAGGCGCTGGTGGCGATCGACGTCAACTCGGGCCGGGCGACCAAGGAAGGCTCGATCGAGGAGACCGCGCTCAAGACCAACCTCGAGGCCGCCGAAGAGGTGGCGCGCCAGTTGCGCCTGCGCGACCTTGCCGGGCTGATCGTCATCGACTTCATCGACATGGAAGAGCGCAAGAACAACGCCGCCGTCGAGAAGCGCCTGAAGGAAAAGCTGAAAACCGACCGCGCGCGGATCCAGGTCGGCCGCATCTCGGGCTTCGGCCTGCTGGAGATGAGCCGCCAGCGCCTGCGCCCGGGCATGATCGAGGCCACGACCCAGCCGTGCCCGCATTGCCACGGCACCGGGCTGATCCGCTCGGACGACAGCCTCGGGCTCGCGGTTCTGCGCCAGCTCGAGGAAGAGGGCACGCGGCGCCGCGCCCGCGAGGTGTTGCTGCGCGCGCCGGTGGCGGTGACGAACTTCCTGATGAACTACAAGCGCGAGCATATCCTGGCGATCGAGGCGCGCTACGGCATGGCGGTGCGGCTCGAGGCCGACCCGACGCTGGTCAGCCCCGATTTCCACATCGAGCGCTTCAAGACCGCGACCCGCGTGGTGCCCGAGGTGCCGCATGCGGTGATCTCGGTCGACACCTCGGGCCCGATCGAGGATGACCTGGCCGACGAGGACGAGGACGACAGCGTTGACGAGGCCGGCAGCGGCGACGGCGCCAACGGCAGCGGCGAAGGCGGCAAGGGCAAGAAGCGCCGCCGCCGGCGGCGGCGGCGGGGCGGCGGCGGCTCGGGCGGCTACCGCGACGACCAGGGCGATGACGACTGGGCCGACAGCGACGACGCGCAGGGCGAGGGGGCCGACGACGAGGGCGCCCCGGCCAAGGTGGCGGCTGCCGAGGCCCCGGCCGACGAAAGCCCGGCGGTTGCCGAGGCGGCCGATGCGGCGGCGGACGACGCAGGCGCGGCGCCGGGCAAGAAGCCGGCCGCGAAATCGGGCAGCAGCCGCAGCCGCACCGGGACGGGGGCCAAGTCGGCACCCAGGTCCGGGGCAAGGTCAGGCGTGAAATCCGCCAGGGCGAAGGCCGGCGACGGCGACGCGGCCACCCCGCCCGAGGCTGCGGCGGACGATGCCGCGCCGGCCGGCAAGGCCACCACGCGCAGCCCCTCGACGCGCACCCGCGCGCCGCGCGGCGGCAAGAAGGCGGCGGAAGCGCAGCCCGAAGCGGCCCCCACGCCGCCCGAGGCGGCCCCCGAACCGGCCGCGCCCGAACCGGCCGCGCCCGAACCGACTGCGCCCGAAGTGCCCGCGCCCGCGACGCCGGCGGCGCCCGAACCGGTGGCGCCGGAACCGGCGGCCAACGCGCCGTCGGCGCCCGAGGCACCCGCCCCGGCGCCCGAGGCGGCATCCCCCGCCCCCGCCCCGGCCCCGGCCGAGCGCGAGTCGGCGCTGGCCACGGCCGAAACCCCGGCTGCGGAACCGGCGGAGGACGACGACACCGCGCAGGCCAGCGGCCCGCGCAAGCGCGGCTGGTGGTCGCTGCGGCGCTGAGCGGGGCGCG